>Ga0256840_1002466_pt1 | contig 16223 bp, 13 predicted proteins | sample 355202metaG_FD_185969 | JGI IMG/M metagenome (GOLD analysis project Ga0256840, IMG submission 185969) | Hydrothermal vent microbial communities from Mid Atlantic Ridge, Atlantic Ocean - 355-202 | ecosystem: Environmental > Aquatic > Marine > Hydrothermal vents | place: Atlantic Ocean: Mid... | reverse complement strand
ATTCTTATAGAATTAATCGGTCACAATCAAAAGGAACAATATGGCACAATACAATTATCAAAATGATAAAACATAAACCAATTACACAAAATCAAATTATATGGAAGCTAAATTAATAAGTCAATAATTTTATTTTTCGATTTTTAATTTTTCTGCTAAACCTGCCGGTAAAGCTTTTTTATTTAATAAGATAGAAATTGTTTTTAAACGTAAATAAGGTACACTCATATAAACATAACCATCTTTACCGGATTTTGTTCCCCAAGAGTTTTTTACCTTGTAATAAACATTTCCTTCTTGATCTGTTACTTTTCCTATGATATGCATTAAATGATCATCGGTTGTATTAAAATTTTCATATTCTTTTTGGCGGTAATCTTGTGATACTTCCTGTTCCGGAACAATTTCTGTTTTTGCTCTGTCCTCATCATTTTTGTCTTTTGGTAAAACTGCAATACCGCTATTTCTAAAAAAAGTTTTTTCCGATACATCTACATCCAAAGCAACACTGTATCCTTTATCCAATGCAACATCAATCGTTTTAATTAATAAATCCAACGGCACATTATACATACTTCCGTTCGAAAAATTATCAGGTATATTTAAAACAAATTTTGTATAAAATGGCACTTGTGTAAAAGAAGTTAATGTAACATAATCATCTGCATTAAATTTTAAGGCTTTTGCCAATTCTTTTGGTGTATATTCTTTGCCCTCAAAAATTGTTTTTTTAGGAAGTTCACCTATTTCCTTATCTAAAACTTCTTTAACATCTTTTTTCCAATTAGGATACTTAGAATGTACATCATTTTTAATATAATCATCTAAAATTGGTTTTAATTCTTTAATGATTTTAGCGTGATTATAAATACCGTTTTCTTTCACTCCTGAGAATGTTTGTTCGGTTACCAAACCATTATCACGTATCGAATTTATCACATCATGAGCCAAACCTCCTTCGCTAAATTGGGTTTTCCCTTGTCGCATAACATAATCCCAAGTTTTATCATCATAAATATTTCTTACTGTGTACATTTCGGAAATATCTACTTTTTTCCCTGTTTTTTTTAAGATTTCACTTTCTATAAAAGACGAAGTAGAAAAACTCCAACAAGTTCCGGTTCTCCCTTGGCTCTTCACATCAGTAGCATCAATATCTACCAATGTTTTAAAATTATAGGTTTTACTTGTTTTTTTAGCCGTTTTTAAATCGGTTGTTTGTGCATTTGCCAAAGTTGCTACAAAAAGTAAACTTAGCAGTAATTTTATTTTATTCATTTTTAATTATTTTCAGGTTTGTTCTCTTCGTTTATATTCTCTTTTTCTTCCGGATTTTCTTCTTTTTGGGAATCGTCTTCAGGTTCATCAACATTTTCTTCTTCTTTTGGAGGATTTTTCTGAGCTTCACGCAAAGCCAAAACACGTTCTACATTTTGATAATAACCATCTTTATTAGGATCGTCTGCATCTATCTTTGCATAACCATTTTTATAATATTTTAATGCTCTTTTATAATCATTTCCGGTTTCATAATATTTTCCGATATAATAATCACCTATTGGTGATTCCGGATATAATCGATTAATCATTTTACCAAATTCTTCTAAATAATCACCATCTTCTTTATCGATTATAATATTTTCAATGGCAAAAATATCTCTTTCACGAATTTTTATGTTTGCACCAAAAAGATACTCAATATCTACATATTTTTTTTCTAAATATTCAATTGCTTCCGGTGGCGTCATATGTGCAATTTTGTCTTTAAATTCGGACCTTGAAATAGGCGAATATTGTTCAAAAATAAACGCCAAAGAACGAGCGATTCCTTGACCTATAGAAGCTGTTTTTGTTGAATTGTTTTGTTTATCATAAAAATAATTGAAATTTTTATTCTTAGATTGCACCAACAAATCATTAATTTCATTAATTAATTTTTGTTTCTTTTTATTATTATATTTTCCATTAATAACATAATAATACGTTGGTTCTTCGATAGTAGGAACTTTTTTTAATAAAAAAGTTTTCATATCTAAAGCATAACTAGGATTTATATTAACATAGGCATTAAAAACAGGTTTTTGTTCTAACAAAAAATAATTAATAAAATTTGCTGTAAGCGTATTTCCAACTATGGTTTTAAAAGGTGAAATACGGTAATTAGCATCCATATAATTTAGCACTTCATTTCTTATAAATCGGTAAAATTTGGTTCCTTCTTCTGTTGGCATCGACGTAACTTTATCATAAGAACAGTCTTTATAACGTTCTTTATTTTGGTTTTGAATAATACCAACAACAATTTGCTCCGGAGCTTTGTCTATGTTAGCATATAGTTTCGCATTTGCTACATAAATATCAAACAAATACTCACTATCAAATACAATAGTTAAAGGATACATTCTATCCGGATTTTCTTCATATGATTTCGGAACTGCAATTTTTAATAATCGCGTTGTATTTAAAGCATCTGACTCAAATTCTTTCACAAAAATTTCTTGCGAAAATCCTGTTAAAATCATAAAAAATGATAAAGCAATACTAAATTTAATTCTCATAAATATTTATTTTTTTTTAAAGTGCACAAGATACTAAATTTTAAAAAACAACCTTACATCTTTTAAAAAAAGTATATCTTTACAACGTAAAATTCAATCTAAAATTATGCCAAAAATTAATTGGAAGACAGCCAAAGAATACGAAGATATTACTTATAAAAAGGCAAACGGCGTTGCTAGAATTGCTTTTAATCGTCCGGAAGTTAGAAATGCTTTTAGACCAAAAACTACCATGGAACTCATCGATGCCTTTTACGATGCTAACGAAGACACCTCTATTGGCGTTGTTCTGCTAAGTGCCGAAGGTCCATCACCAAAAGATGGTGTGTATTCTTTTTGCAGTGGTGGCGATCAGAGAGCCAGAGGGAAAGAAGGTTATGTCGGACAAGATGGATATCATCGTTTAAATATTTTGGAAGTGCAACGTATGATACGGTTTATGCCAAAAGCTGTTATTGCTGTTGTTCCGGGATGGGCAGTTGGCGGAGGCCATAGTTTACATGTAGTATGCGATTTAACGCTTGCCTCAAAAGAACACGCCATTTTTAAACAAACCGATGCCGATGTTACCAGCTTTGACGGTGGTTATGGCTCTGCTTATTTGGCAAAAATGGTTGGGCAAAAAAAAGCACGTGAAATTTTCTTTTTAGGAAGAAACTATTCGGCACAAGAAGCTTATGAAATGGGAATGGTAAATGCCGTTATAGAACACGATAAATTAGAAGAGACAGCATACGAATGGGCACAAGAGATTTTAGCAAAATCACCAATATCTATAAAAATGCTAAAATTTGCCATGAATTTAACTGATGATGGCATGGTAGGGCAACAAGTTTTTGCCGGAGAAGCCACCAGATTAGCTTATATGACTGAAGAAGCACAAGAAGGAAGAAATGCTTTTTTAGAAAAAAGAAAACCTAATTTCGAAAAAAAATGGATTCCTTAATCCAATAATTTAGCTGCAACAAAACCGGTTGACCAAGCTGCTTGAAAATTAAAACCTCCGGTAATGCCATCTACATCTAAAACTTCGCCTGCAAAATAAAGATTTTTAATTGCTTTACTTTGCAGGTTTTTTGCATTTATACTTTTTAAACTGATTCCTCCACAGGTAACAAATTCTTCTTTAAACGTAGTTTTTCCATTAACATCATAAGTGTCATTTGTTAAAATATTCACTATTTTGTTTATGGTTTTATTCCCTATTTCAATCCATTTTTTTTCGGGTGAAATTTGTAGTTTTTCCAATAAATATAACCATAAACGATTTGGTAAACCAAAAGGTTTTAATTTTTGCATTTGTTTTTTTGGATGCGTTTTTTGAATAGCAATCAATTCCGTTTTAACGTTATTAAAGTCAAACATATAAATCCAATTTACCTGAATGGGAAATAGATAATTTCTATGAAACAATTCCCTTGCTCCAAAAGCAGATAAAATCAAAATTGCCGGACCACTCATTCCCCAATGCGTAATTAATAAAGGACCTGATGCTGTAAATTTTGTACCTTGAATTTTAACTTGCACATTTTGCACAACAACACCCATTAAAGAAGTTACTTTTTCATTTGGCATATTAAAAGTAAAAAGTGAAGGAACCGGTTCTTCAATTGTATGTCCTAATTTCTCTAACCATAACAAGCCTTTTCGCTTTGGAGAACCTCCTGTTGTAACGATTACTTTGTTGAAAACTTCAGAACCTTCTTTAAACGATAACTTTATTTTATCATTATTAGATTGTTCTAATGCCAAAACTACATGATTTAAACGAATATGAATATCAAGTTGCTTTGTTTCTGCTAAAAAACAATCAATTATAGACTGTGATTGCTGACTTTTAGGAAATACGCATTTATCGTCTTGCACAATCGTTTCTACATTTCTTTTATGCAACCATTTTATCATATCGCGATTATTAAAATGGTAAAAAGCACTTTTTAATACACGTTTCCCTCGAGGATATGCTTGTAGTAATTCTTCTATGGTTTCAGCGGCATTGGTAACATTACACCTTCCGCCACCTGAAATTTTTACTTTTGCCAATACCTTAGAAGTTTTTTCAAAAATCGTAACTTCTGCTTCCGGAAAATTTGTTTTTACATGGATAGCGGCAAAAAAACCTGCTGCTCCACCTCCAATTATGGCAATATTCATTTATTAAAAATTTAAGACAAAGATGCTAAAAGATTATGTAATTTTGCACTTATGAGTATGAAATTTTTTATCCATTACGGATTGCATTTTATTTTTCCGATTTTAATTGCGATTTGGTATGACCAAAAACATTGGCTTAAAATTTATCTTATTTTATTAGCTACAATGTTGGTTGATTTAGATCATTTATTGGCAAATCCGATATTTGATCCAAAGCGTTGTAGTATTAATTTTCATCCATTACATACTTATTGGGCAATAGGTATCTATCTCTTGGCTTTATTGCATAAAAAAACCCGCATCATTGCCATAGGTTTGCTATTGCATATGATAACAGATTTTATAGATTGTAAAATGTTGTTATTTATAAATCCTTAAATCCGCAAAAGTATTTCTACTGCAAAGCCAAACTGCACGTCATCATTGGCAATGCTCGTTTTTCGATACTCACCATAACTAATGCTATGTTTGCGTGTCTCAAAACTGCGCTACACCAATACTAACACTCATTTTGACTTTTCGCTACGAAAACCTTTGCGGATTTAAGGATAAATTAAAGATAGCTCAACAAATGGATATTTAAACCACTTTCATCTCAGATTTATAAACTGACAATTCTTTCATTAAGCCTTTGAGTTCTTTTCTTATTTCAGTAAAAGACAATATTTTATGCGTTTCATTTGCATGAAATTTATTCAACTTTGTTATCGCATCAATTTCTTGTAACGGATTGTAATTTTTAGCTTGTTGCATAATAGTTTTGTTTGATACAGCTAATCTACAACAAAGCATGACTTAAACAATGGCCAAATTTAAAATTGATACAAATCAATTTAAAACCGCAATATTAACGACGATATTATTTCTTTATCTGGTTAATTTACGGTATTTAATTCGTTTTGGCATTAAATCACCTCCAAGACGTTTCTTTTTATTCTCTTCGTATTCTGAAAAAGAGCCTTCAAAGAAATATACTTGACTATCGCCTTCAAAAGCTAAAATATGCGTACAGATACGATCTAAAAACCATCTATCATGCGAAATAACCACAGCACAACCTGCAAAATTTTCCAAACCTTCCTCTAATGCTCTTAATGTATTTACATCTAAATCATTTGTTGGCTCATCTAATAGCAACACATTTCCTTCTTCTCTAAGTGTCATTGCCAAATGCAAACGGTTTCTTTCTCCACCTGAAAGCATGGATACTTTTTTATTCTGTTCTGCTCCGGAAAAGTTAAAGCGACTCAGATATGCTCTTGAATTTACCATTCTACCACCCATCATAATCTGCTCTTGTCCGTCTGCAAAATTTTCCCAAATGGTTTTTTCAGGGTCAATATTACTATGACTTTGATCTACGTAAGCAATTTTAGCAGTTTCCCCAACGATAAACTCACCTTTATCCGGTGTTTCTTCGCCCATTATCATCCTAAAAATAGTGGTTTTTCCGGCACCATTAGGACCAATAATCCCAACAATTCCGTTTGGAGGTAGATTAAAATTTAAATCATCATATAGTAATTTATCACCATAAGCTTTGGCTACATTTTTTGCCTCGATAACTTTTGTTCCTAATCTTGGACCATTTGGAATATAAATTTCTAATTTCTGTTCTAATTGTTTTACATCTTGATTTAACAGTTTTTCATAACTTGCCAAACGAGCTTTGGATTTTGCTTGTCTTCCTTTTGCTCCTTTTCGAACCCATTCTAACTCTCTTTTTAAAGTTTTCTGACGTTTGGATTCTTGCTTTTCCTCTTTCGCCAAACGATTCGATTTTTGTTCTAACCAAGAAGAATAATTTCCTTTCCAAGGAATACCTTCACCTCTATCAAGTTCTAAAATCCATCCTGCAACGTTATCTAAAAAGTATCTATCGTGTGTTACAGCAATTACGGTTCCTTTATAATTGTGTAAATGATGCTCTAACCAATGCACCGATTCGGCATCTAAGTGATTTGTTGGCTCATCTAACAGCAAAACATCCGGTTGTTGTAATAACAAACGACAAAGAGCGACTCTTCTGCGTTCACCACCAGATAAATTTTTAATTGGTGTATTACCTTCCGGAGTTCGCAAAGCATCCATTGCAATTTCTAATTTGGTATCTAATTCCCAAGCATCTAATGCATCAATTTTATCTTGTAATTCCGCTTGACGATTCATTAATTTTTCCATTTTATCGGCGTCGGAATATACTTCTTCCAAACCAAACATATCGTTTATCTTATTGTATTCATCGAGTACTGCTACTGTTTCGGCAACACCTTCTTTAACGATATCAATAACGGTTTTATCTTCGTCTAATTTAGGCTCTTGTGATAAATAACCAACGGTATAATTAGGTGCAAAAACCACATCACCTTGGTATTCTTTCTCTAAACCTGCAATAATTTTTAATAAAGTAGATTTACCGGAACCGTTTAAACCTAAAATTCCGATTTTAGCACCATAAAAGAAACTAAGGTAAATATTTTTTAAAACTTGTTTATTTCCACCATCGTAGCTTTTGCTAACATTAGACATGGAGAAAATTACTTTTTTATCATCTGACATAATTCAATTAAATTTGTTGAAATGCAAAGGTAAAAAAGATAATAGTAAAATGTGTACTTATCATTAAAATTCAATCATCACTCTAAATCATTCGATTTATTGTATTTCTTTTTTTTAAGAGCTTTCATTAATTTTTTTAATTCTTTTGCTTGAAAACCCGATTTTGAAGGTTCTTTAAAAATAGCATTCATTTTATCCACTTCGTGCATAAACTTTTTTAAGGATTTGTTATTCATAATGGCCTTTTAGTAATTTTCATTCAAAAATAATAGAGTTACGTTAAATTATCACAAGGATTTTTCCCCTAATTGAATAAAAATTAGTAACTATACTTTAAATCCGGATATTTCTATAATTTTTCTAAACCGAATTTTGTATTTTAGCACACTTAAATAACATTATATGGATATTAACTTCAACAAAAACGAAGATTTTAATAGATTACAAGTATCGGAATTACGTAAAAAATTACAAAAAGTTTACCTCGGTGGCGGAAAAGATAAAATTGCAAAACAACATGCCAAAGGCAAACTTTCAGCAAGAGAACGTATTGATTATTTATTAGATACGCCAAAAGAAGCAATAGAAATTGGTGCATTTGCAGGTGATGAAATGTATAAAGAACACGGTGGTTGTCCTTCTGGAGGTGTTGTGGTTAAAATCGGTAATATTTCCGGTAAAAAATGTATTGTTGTTGCTAATGATACCACTGTTAAAGCCGGAGCTTGGTTTCCGATTACGGCAAAAAAGAATCTTAGAGCACAAGAAATTGCTATGGAAAACAACTTGCCAATTATTTACTTGGTAGATAGTGCAGGTGTTTATTTGCCGTTACAAGATGAGATTTTTCCGGATAAAGAACATTTTGGTCGCATTTTTAGAAACAATGCTAAAATGAGTAGCCAAGGCATTACACAAATAGCAGCTGTTATGGGTTCTTGCGTTGCCGGAGGTGCTTATTTACCAATTATGAGTGATGAGGCAATTATGGTAGATAAGACTTCCAGTATTTTTCTTGCAGGAAGTTATCTGGTTAAAGCGGCAATTGGCGAATCCATAGATAATGAAACCTTAGGAGGAGCAACAACACATAACGAAATATCAGGTGTTGCAGATTATAAAGCAAAAGATGATAAAGATGCATTAGATAAAATTAAAAATATTGTTGGTAAAATAGGAGATTTTGAAAAAGTCGGATTTAACCGTATTAAAGCAACAAAACCAAAATTAGATGAGAATGAAATTTTTGGTATTCTCCCTAAATTAAGACATGAGCCATATGATATGTTAGAAATTATCAAGCGTTTGGTCGATAATTCCGAAATTGAAGAATATAAAAAAGATTACGGAAAAACCATTATTTGCGGTTATGCCAGAATTGACGGTTGGGCTGTTGGTATTATTGCCAACCAACGTAAAATGGTAAAAAACGCCAAAGGCGAAATGCAATTTGGAGGTGTCATTTATTCCGATTCTGCTGATAAAGCAACCCGTTTTATTGCTAATTGTAATCAAAAAAGAATTCCTCTTGTATTTTTACAAGATGTAACCGGTTTTATGGTTGGTAGCAAATCCGAACACGCCGGTATTATTAAAGATGGTGCTAAAATGGTAAATGCCGTAAGTAACTCGGTTGTACCAAAATTTACAGTTATTATAGGTAATTCATATGGAGCCGGAAATTACGCTATGTGCGGAAAAGCTTACGATCCAAAACTTATTTTCTCTTGGCCAAGTGGTAATCTTGCCGTTATGAGTGGTTCCAGTGCAGCCAAAGTTTTATTACAGATTGAAACAGCTTCCCTAAAGAAAAAGGGAGAAGTCATTACAAAAGAAAAAGAAGAAGAACTTTATAACAAAATAAAAGACCGTTACGACAAACAAATTTCTCCTTATTATGCAGCAGCTAGGTTATGGACGGATGCTATTATCAATCCGTTAGACACCAGAAAATGGATTTCTTATGGCATAGAAATTGCTAATGGTAAACCGATAACTGATAAATTTAATATGGGTGTTTTACAAGTTTAATCTTTTTAAAAAACTGAATTAGAGAGCATAAATTAAAATTATTCGCTTATTTTTGCTAATAAAATTGTAAAATAAACAAACTAACAAGTTATAAAAATGAAAAAATTACTTTTTGTATCAATACTTTTTTTAGGAACGTACTTATTTGCACAAACCACTCCCGGAGAATACAGTATTGAAAATTTAAAAGCCAATTCCGGTAGATCGGATTTTGGACCTACATATTGGCACAAAGACAAATTAATTTTCTCTTCCGCCAGAGGTAACGGATTACTTAATAAGAAATGGGAAGGAAATAAACAACCTTTTTTAGATCTCTATATTGCAATCATAAATGAAGATGGTAGTTTGTCTAATGTGAAGGATTTATCCGGCGAAGTAAATTCTAAATACCACGAATCTTCTGTTTCCTTTACACCGGATTTTAAAACCGTTTATTTTACAAGAGACAATATAGATGAAAACACTACTGCAAAAGACAATATAACAGAAGAAACAAAACCTAAAAGAAGAGTTAGAGGTCAAGCACAACGTGATAAAAAGAATAAAGTAGTAAAAGTAGAAAAAAAGACAAATTTAGCTCTTTATAAAGCTGATGTAACCGAAGATGGGAAATGGGTAAACATCAGACAACTTCCATTTAATAGTTTAGATTATTCTACCGGTCATCCTGCCGTTGACCGTGATGGAAAAAAATTATATTTCACTTCCGATATGCCGGGATCTTACGGTGGAACAGATATTTTTGTAGTCGATATTCTTGGTAATGATAAATACTCAAAACCAAAAAATATGGGTAGAAAAATCAATACTTTAGGTAATGAAATGTTTCCTTTTGTAGATTCTAAAAACATCTTATACTTTGCTTCAAACAACCGAAAAGAAGGTCTGGGAGGTTTAGATATTTACGCTGTTCGTATTTTTGATAACGACGTACTATCGCAGGTTTTACATCTTGGTTTTCCTATAAATACCGAGTATGATGATTTTGCCATGATTGTAGATAACGATATTGATGAAGGTTATTTTTCTTCCAACAGAAAAAACGGAAAAGGAGATGATGATATTTACCATTTTACGGCTTCTCCACCATTAAATATTGAGTGTGAACAACCGTTAACCGGAATTGTAAAAAATTTAAAATCCAAAAAAATCGTAAAAGGAGCAACTGTACAACTTATTGATTTAAAAAATAATACTGAAATTAATTCAACTACTTCTAACGGAAGAGGTTTTTATAAATTAAATGTGCCTTGTGACGGCGAATACAAAATTGTTGCTAAAAAAGAAAGTTTTGAAGACGGTGAAAAAGAATTTGTCACCGCTAACAGTCCCGGAACAGGTTTAGAAATTAATTTAAATTTAAAACCAATCGTAATTTGCAAACAAAAATTTGAGGCTGTTGTTCGAAATTCCAAAACAGGAAAACCGGTATCTAATGCCGACGTTGTGATTTTAGACAACAACGGCAAAGAAATTTTTAAAGTAAAATCGTCTTCAAACGGAAAAATAAAAACAAAATTACTATGTGATAATAATTACCAAATTAAAGCTAGTAAAAAGAAATATGAAAATGCCGAAAGCTTTTTTGTTACAAAAGAATCGGATAATACATTAAAATTAGAACTAAACATTAATCCGATTATCATTTGTAAACAAGAAATTGCCGGAGTAGTAAAAAACAGTAAAAATACACGTTTTTTAAACGGAGTTTTGGTTAAAATTCTTGATGATAAAGGCAAAGAAGTTTTTAAAACAAAAACAAATCAAGATGGTAAATTCAGTACTTTTTTAAAGTGTGAAAAAAACTATACCGCACTCGCAAGTAAAGAGGATTACGAAAGTGCCAAAAAAGAATTTATAACGACCAAAAAAGCAAAACAAGAATTAGAATTATTACTTAAACGAAAAATTGATTCTTCCGAGATTAAAGTCCTTAAAAATAAAGTTGTCGTAAATATTGATCCTATCTATTTTGATTTAAACAGTTCTAAAATTACCAAAAGTGCAGCTCGCGAATTGGATAAAGTGGTTGCGATAATGAAAAAATATCCTAAATTAAAAATCGAAGGAGGTTCGCATACAGATTCTCGTGGTGGAGATGCTTTAAATATGAAACTCTCTACAAGAAGGGCAGAATCTACCGTGAATTATATTATAAAACACGGCATTGATCCAAACAGAATTACAGCGAAAGGATATGGTGAAACACAACCTGTAAATCGTTGTGTTAATGGTGTAAGATGTAGCGAATCGGAACACCAACAAAACCGTAGAACTGAATTTGTGATTTTAAATCCCGATGTTTTGGAGGAGTAATAGAGTTGCTTTAATTTTTATTGTGGTCTTAATAGTTAAGATGTATTAAATCTAAGAATAAGTATAAAAAAAATGAAAATTGAAATAGCTGAATCATTAATTTATAGTTATCTAAAACACAATGAAGGATGTAGATTTGTTCAAACAAATTGGATGACAAGCGGAAAGTGGGTGATAACAGAGTATGAAAAAGAAAGAGCAAGATTATTGTTTAATAAAATATCAAACTCGAATTCTTTTACTGGAATTTTTAAAAATAGCTCATTTGAGCAATTAATCAAACAAGCAGAAATTGATATATTAGGGATAAACACGACTGAAAATACAATTTACGGAATTGACATCGCTTTCCATTCTGCTGGGTTAAATTATGGAAGTAAAGAAGAAACTGCTTTTAGAATTATTAAAAAGATATTTAGGACTATTTTCATAATGCAAACTTTTTTTAATGAGTATGAAAAATTTAACTCCTATTTTGTAACACCAAAAGTCAATCCTTCAACAAAAAAATTGATTGATGAATTAATGGTTAAGGCAAGAGAAGTTGTAAATGACGATTTTATTACTATTAAATTTATATCTAATGAACAGTTTTATTCAAAAATTGTTGACCCATTAATTCAAAATACAGATGATGAACATGATACAGCCGAATTATTCTCACGAGCAGTAAAATTATTGAAATTAGATAATAGAAAAGAAAAAATCAAAACAATTTCGCCTAATAATCAAAAAAAATCAAAAAATTTAGACAATAAAAGAGAAATTAATGGAATGAAAATAGGACAGTTTGTTCAATATTCCTTTAGAAAAGCATATGAACAAGGTTTGATTTCTGAATCTGAAATTAATAAATTACAAAATCCTGATTATTCAAAAAGAATATTTGATTCTAACTTTGAAATACTAAGAAACAAAAACCGAGATATAAAAGATGAAAATGGTAGAAATAGATATTATTCACGTGAAATATTTTGTGGCAATTATTATTTAACATCACAATGGTTTGAAAAACAGTGGGATTTTTTACTAAATTGGGTAAATAAAATTGGATTTAAGTATAATGATACTACTTCCTGAAAATCTACTATTATACCTCCGAAAACTTAGATTAACTCGTCACTGGTCATTACATGATATCTAGGATCGTCGATGCTTTCTTCAATATTATTTTGTAATTTAGGAGAAGCTTTTACCATTAATCGTTTACATTCTTCCGATAAGTGTTTTAAGGTTACTTTTTTACCTAATTTTTCGTAACGTTCAATTAGATTATATAAAGCTTCAATAGCAGAATGATCTGTTACTTTTGACTCTAAAAAATCGATTTCAATTTTATCAGGGTCATTTTTTACATCAAATTTATTATTAAAAGCCTGAATACTTCCAAAAAACAACGGGCCATAAATTTCATATAATTTTGTACCGTCTTTTTTAATGGTTTTTCTAGCTCTAATACGTTTAGCGTTTTCCCACGCAAAAACTAAAGCCGACATGATAATCCCTACAATCACAGCAACTGCAAGGTTTTTAAAAACCGTAACTAAAGAAACTGTAATTAACACCAAAGCATCTGCTTTAGGTATTTTGTGTAAAATACGAAAACTAGACCATGCAAAAGTACCAATAACCACCATAAACATTACGCCTACAAGTGCTGCTATTGGGATTTGCTCAATCAAACCGGAGGCAAACAAAATAAACACCAACAACAAAATTGCAGCAACAATACCGGACAATCTGCCTCTACCGCCACCTTTAATATTAATAATTGATTGTCCGATCATCGCACAACCTCCCATTCCGCCAAAAAGACCGGTTACAATATTTGCACTACCTTGAGCGATACACTCTTTGTTGGAATTCCCTCTCGTTTCAGTTAGTTCATCAATTAAATTTAAAGTCATTAAGGATTCTATTAATCCGATAGCTGCTAAAATAAAAGCATAAGGTGCTATAAATTTTAATGTTTCCCAATTAAATGGAATTTTCTCAAAAATTTCCCATTGAAATTTAGGCAAACTTCCTTTTAATCCTGTACCACCTCCTTCACGAATAAAACTTCCAACAGTAGCAATATCTAATTTAGAAAATACGGCAATTAGGGTCACAACAATAATAGCAACCAAAGCTTCCGGTACTTTTTTAATAATTTTAGGCAAAAAATACATCAATGCCATTGTTAATAGCACCAAACCAATCATTAAATACATCTTCTCGCCGTGCATCCATACTTCTTTTCCGTTTACCTTTTCTTTAAACATATCTAATTGCGATAAAAAAATCACAATTGCCAATCCGTTTACAAATCCCATCATTACAGGATGCGGAATTAAACGTACAAATTTTCCTAATTTAAAAACACCTGCTAAAACCTGAATAATTCCCATTAATATCACCGTAAGAAATAAATAATATAAGCCTAAGTTTTCGGATGGATCTCCCATTTCATTTCCTGTTTTTACCAAAGCGACCATTACAACAGCAAGTGCACCTGTTGCTCCGGAAATCATACCTGGTCTACCTCCAAAAATTGCCGTTATCAACCCAACCATAAAAGCTGCATACAAACCTACCAAAGGATCTACACCTGCTACAAATGCAAAAGCTACAGCTTCAGGAACCAATGCCAAAGCAACGGTCATACCTGATAAAATATCATTTTTGGCATTTGCTGTATGTTTTTTAATAAAGGCATTCATAGTTTTCAAATTTAATTAAGCCGGCAAAAGTAAGGCTATTTTATGAATATCCTCTGTTAATCTTTTAAAAAATACAGTCCTACGAAAAAGAAATTAAATCTCTCAAAAAAATAAAAAGTACGTAATAAATTGTCTAAAAAATTAAGTTTTTTTAACTATTTTTGAAAATAAAAAGACTTATGGACAACATTCAAATTATAATTTTAATAGCTGTAATTTCAGTAATTGTTGCTTTTTTACTTGGAAATTACCTTGCAAAACTAAAAACCGAGAACTTATTAGCTCCTCTAAAAGAACGTGTTAAACAACAAGAAATCGCTTTAACCCAAACAAAAGAACAAGCAACAAATCAATTGGAAAATTATAAAGAATTGATGCAACAAGATAAGTTAAACCAACAAAATATAATTAATGATTTAAATGAAAAAATTAAACATCTGCGAAACGAAAAAGAACATTTAAAATTATTACTCACACAAAAGGATGGAGAACTAAACAACATACAATCTAAATTAGAAGAAAACAAAACCGAATTGGAAAACATTCAAACAAAATTCACCAAAGAATTTGAAAATCTTGCCAATAAAATTTTAGAAGAAAAATCTTCTAAATTTACGCAACAAAATCAAGAAAATTTAAAGCAAATATTAAATCCTTTACAAGAAAAAATACAAAATTTTGAATTAAGAGTAGAGCGTACAAACAAAGAAAACATTGAAAGACACGCAGCTTTAGGCCAACAACTTAAACAATTACACGAGCAAAATATTAAAATTAGTACCGAAGCAAATAATCTTACAAAAGCTTTAAAAGGCGATAGTAAAACCCAAGGAAATTGGGGCGAATTAATTTTAGAACGCGTATTAGAAAAATCCGGTTTAGAAAAAGACAGAGAATACGTGTTGGAAAAAAGTTTTAGTGTAAACCAAGAAAACAAACAACGTTTAAGACCGGATGTTATCATTTATTTACCGGATAATAAAAAAATGATTATCGATTCTAAGGTTTCGTTAACTGCTTATGAAAAATACATCAATGCAGAAAACGATATCGAAAGAGAAAAATTCATTAAAGAACACGTTGTTTCACTTAATCGACACATTTCACAACTTAGTGAAAAGAAATATGAAGACTTATACCAAATGGAATCGCCGGATTTTGTTTTACTTTTTATACCAATAGAGCCTGCTTTTGCCGTTGCTTTAAATCAAGACAATGAATTATATAACAAAGCTTTTCAAAAAAACATCGTTATCGTTACGCCTTCAACATTATTAGCAACACTTAGAACAATAGATTCTATGTGGAATAATGAAAAGCAACAACGAAATGCTATTGAAATTGCCAGACAAGCCGGAGCTTTATATGATAAATTTGAAGGATTGATGAATGATTTAACTAAAGTAGGTAAAAAAATGGATGAAGCAAAAAATGAATACAAAGGAGCAATGAATAAACTCTTTGAAGGTAGAGGAAATCTTATTGGAAGTGTAGAAAAATTAAAAAAACTCGGAGCAAAAGCAAAAAAGCAACTTCCTGAATCTATTATTAATAGAGCAAATAATGATGAATAGTCTTTTTACTTAAAAAAACATAATTACTTAAATGCTTCATAATTTAATTACTCATATCAGAAAAAGTAAAATATACACCTCCAAATGGATTGTACTACTAATAGATTTATTTATCGTTAGTCAATCTTATGTTCTAGCAAACCTATTATTCTATAATTTTAAAATTAGTCTTTTTAGTAACTTTGTATTTCTACAAATGCCTTTTATTCTGTTTTTTGCTTTAATAGGTTTCTTATTAACAGGATCATATAAAGGAATTGTTAGACACACAAGTATTGATGATGCCATAAATTTACTTAAAGCAACTACCATTACTGCATTTCTTT
>Ga0256840_1002465_pt1 | contig 16224 bp, 11 predicted proteins | sample 355202metaG_FD_185969 | JGI IMG/M metagenome (GOLD analysis project Ga0256840, IMG submission 185969) | Hydrothermal vent microbial communities from Mid Atlantic Ridge, Atlantic Ocean - 355-202 | ecosystem: Environmental > Aquatic > Marine > Hydrothermal vents | place: Atlantic Ocean: Mid... | reverse complement strand
CCTTCGGCAACTACAATGTTGGCAAAGCCACGACCATTTATGTATCTTGATTTTAATTTTTCGATAACTATATCAATATCAAAAGGAATTTCAGGTATCAAACAAACTTCCGCACCTCCGGCAATGGCAGCATGAAGTGCTATCCAGCCGGCATTTCGCCCCATGACTTCAAGTATTAAAACCCTGTTGTGTGAACTTGCTGTGGTAACTAATTTATCAACCGCATCGGTAGCTATTTGTGTTGCGGTTTGGAAACCAAAAGCATATTCGGTTACCGATAAATCATTGTTAATTGTTTTGGGTACTCCAATTATATTTAACCCCTTTTTATAAAGTGCCTCGGATATTTTATGCGAGCGATTTCCACCAATATGAATAACTGCATCAACCCCAAGTATTTTTAATCGTAAAATTAAATCATCGGAACGGTCTTCATATTCAATAGTACCGTCTTTTTGCCGTACAGGATAATTAAAGGGGTCTCTTTTATTATTTGTTTGCAGTATGGTTCCACCTTTTACGTGGATACCAGAAACCGCTTTTCTATCCAGTTTAACAATATCCAAAGGTTCGGACAACAAACCATCGAAGCCATTTATACTGCCAAGCACTTCCCAATCGTCTTCTTGCGAAGACCTTTTTACAACGGCACGAATAACCGCATTCATTCCCGGACAGTCTCCGCCACTGTTAATAATCATTAATCGTTTTCTCATATTTATTTAAGATTATTCGGTACAAGACTTATTTCTAAAAAATGTATAAATACAAAATAAAGAATAAATCGACCGGATGTATTTTTAAAACACTGTTTATAATATTTTAACCTAAATTGAGCGCTTATCTACTTCTACAAATACCAATCTATTGAGTTAAAAAGATTTACAAAAAAAGACTCAAATACCTAAAGGTATTCTTTCTTTTTTTCTAAACTTTTTATTCTCAATATCTTGGCACTTTTTTTTGTACATAATCGCTAAATTAAGGTTTAAGATACAGATTATTAATTAGATAAAAATCAATAATCAGTAGTCTATTTTAGGCGGTTTTTCGGAAATCAAAAGTAATAAAAACAAACAAAACAACAATATGTTGTAAAACAAAAACGGGAAAATTTACATATTTGTAAATTTTCCCGTTCTGCTTTTTTAAGTATGCGCTATTCTATTTTATTAAATTTAAGCCTTCTAATGCAGATTTATCGTTGGGCGAATACATCAAAACTTTATTAAATAAAACTTTTGCTTCACGTAATTTTCCTAGCTGAAAATTGGTCCAAGCAAACATTAAAAGTCCATCATAGCCAAAAGGATATAAATTAACCACTTTATTAAAGTATTTATAGGCTTTTGAATAATCCTTGTGCCCATAATAGATTAAACCTAAACGATAGTTTGCCGTAGTATTATTGGGGTTATTCACCAAAATCTTATTATAAAGATTGATTACCTCATCCCATTTACCCAATGCAGCTTTTGGATAGATTAAACCAAATTTTGCCTCTTCGGAATAAGGCATTAAAGTTACCGCTTTTTTATAATACGATGCCGATTCGGTAAATAAACCTGCTTGATAATCTAACCAACCCAAACGCAAATTTATTTCGTAAGATTGTGCATCATACACTTTTTTCATTTCTTCGGCGGCTTTTTTAAAGTCTCCTTTTTTTTCCAATTCATAACTTTTTTTAAAGGCATTAATCACTGCCTGCTGTGCAAACATATTTACTGATACAAAAAGTAAAATTACAATAATTGCACTTGTTTTCATTTTTTTAACTAAAAATTCCATTTTATTCCTCCTGTATAAGATTTATTTTGATAACTAATTTCATTACTTACTTCATTTATTTTATATGCATTTGTTTTTGTGTATTGCTGATATTTAAAAAAGATGTTTAATCGTCCTTTAAAAAAATAAGCATAGCTTAAAAATTCAAAGCGTTCGCTAATAACATCATCATCATTGTTTATGATAAAAGCATCTTTTTCGGTATAATTTATTATATCACCAAAGGTGTATGAAGGTTCAAAATATACACCAAGTAATCGAAGTCCCATTGCAGGTTTTATAACTAATGAATTATCTAAAGTATTATCTATTTTATAATCTGCAATTGCTGATAAATATAAATTTGTATTGGATAAAGGGTAACAAACAAAATCAATTCCCGGTTGAAATTGAAAATTCTTATCCAAATTTGAAATTGATGCATTTAAACCAATTTTAAAATTAGAAAAATCTTTATGCAAACCCAAATAGCCGATAATTTCATTTGTGGCATAACGAGTTGTTACTTCCATTTGTCCGGGTCTCCCCCAGCCTCCTGCCGGAACAATTTCACTGCCGGTGGAAACAATATTTAATAAATTTAAGGCAAAAGAAAAATTAAAACCGTATTTTACTTGATTGTAATAACTAAAATAGAACTGATTTTGAGCAACTTTTCTATCATCGCTAATTTGATCATTGCTATCACCAATATCAAATATATTAGTATTTTTATTCACACGACTATAGTTCCAGTAAATTCTTTTATTTCCTCCGTAAACATGCTCTACTCCCAAAGCAAAATAAGAATAACCGGTACGCACATCTTGTTGCAACAGTCCTTGCGATGTACCGGCAAAATAATCATCATTGTTTTCAAAACGCATATCAAAAGTTAAAGCAGCAATAACCGGCTCATAATCTAATCCTAATTTTTCTTTTAATTTGACATTAAATTTTTCACTTACTTTTTGTGCGTCCATAAGCCTGCCCGAGAAAAGATAGGCATAATACAAATACTCGTTTACCAAATCATTTTTCTTGTTTGCTTTATATGCTTTTTGCAAATAAGGAATTGCTTTTCGGTATTTTTTAAGTTCGTAATAGGCAATACCCATGCGTACTTGCAGGTAATAAAATTCTTCTCCCGTTTTTAAATACTCGTTTCCTGTTTTAATTAATTCTTTCCAATTTCCGGCAAGATATTGATTATAGGTTTTAACATCTACCTGCGGATAACTTAATTTTTGTTGCGCCGACAGATTAAATGATAAAAACAAGAAAAAAAGAGATATATAAAAGTTAAATTTATTGTTCATTTTTGTAAAGTTTTATTAATTATTCAGAAATTAATTCTATATGAATATTTTCCGATATAATTTCAAGAATTCCGTTTCGACTTATTTTTATTTTATATTCTGTCTTTTCAACTTCTTTTGATAAAAGATATTGATAAACAGTTGATTTTACTTCAATCAGCTCCGGAGCTAATTCATTGTCAATACTCAAAAATTTCATTTTATAAATAAGTTTAAAAAGCGGATAAAAAGGTGCTACAAAATCATGAAAAATCATTTTAAACTTATCAACCGCAACATCGGGCGGAAACCTGTCTTCAATTTCCATATCATGATAATAGCCCAATGGGATATGGTAGAGTGCCAGATAAAAATAGTAAAGTGCCGAATTTTTATTTCCGGTAAAGCTTTTAAAATAATGAACAAATCCATCGTTAAATAAATGGGCATAGGAATTGGTTGCTTCGCAAAAAATATAGGTGTTGTTATAATAATCGGTTTTCACCTCCCACTCTTCTACTTTTCCGTTGTAAGAATATTTTAATTTTCTTCCGGGAATTAAATTCAAAGCATTTTTTAATAAATCGTTCAATTCAACATTTGCAACTTTGTCGTTTAGCAAAGGTTTATCATAAGAATGTAGTTCATAGTTTTTTTCTTCTTTTTTTATGTAATGATTAATGGGATAATCTAATGTTTTTGAACCGATATACGGTGTTGCTTGTATTTGAAAATGCAAATGCGGGTATGGGGAACGCCCTGAATTTCCACATTTTGCCAAAATATCGCCACGCCGTACAAAATCACCTTTTTTTACTTTAAAACTTTCTTTTTTTAAATGACTAAGTTGCGTATAAAGATATTCAGTATGTTTTATCACTATTGAATTACCCCAATTTTGAACCAAGTTTACATTCCCGATGGTATTATCATCCACTCCGTCAATTATATCTACAATTAGTCCATCGGCAGGTGCCACCACACTTTTATCGTAACAGTAATAATCTTTTGGGTAGTCTCCTGTTAGGGTAAATTGTTTTCCTTCTTTATCAAGAATTACAAAATCCCATGCATGCTTCCATTCGCCTTGATGGGTATAATCTCCATCTTCGGCTTGCGAAACCGACCATTCGCCAAGTAAAGGAAGTGAAACAGGATAAAAACTCAACCATTTGAAGCGTTTAGCTGCCTGTTCGGCAAAAAATAAGTTTTTTTCGGGATTGTTGAGCTGGGTAACTACCTCTATTAAACGCTCGTGTTTACCTAAACGAAGTTTTAAGAAATACAAAAATAAAATAACAACAATATTAAAAGGTAAAGAATAAACCGGTAATTGATACGGTGCCATTAACTTAGATGCTCCCAAAGTAAATAACACAACAATGGGCAAAAGCAAAACTACCCACAAATAAGAATATCGGTTGGGTACTAAAAAGTGTCCTCCTATGGCAATTGCCGTTAAAATATAATTAAAACCGATGTAGGTATATCCGTATTGGGTAATATCCGCACCGAGAAATTGATAAAAGATAAATGCTGTTGCAAAACCAAGCAATGACAAAGAAAAAGCAATGCGCGAATAAAATAGTAAACCTATTGCAATTAAAACTCCCGCAAGTATATTGTATTGAAAAAATATAGCTCCCAGCGATAAAAGATAAGTTTTAATAAAAAGCGGTTTTTCAATATTATCAAACCATTGATAAATATCAATCAAACTTTTTCCGCCAAGCTGATAAAGCTCATTAGTTGTATAAATTCCTCTTTCGCTTATACCTAATGCTGTTAAATCTCTACTTGCTAAAACAATTAACCACATACCGATTAAAAAAGGAATACTCAAAAAAGGCAGATAGTATTTTGCGAAAAAACCTTCGAGCGAAATGGTAATAATAAAAGTTGTAATGGATGCAAACAACACGATTGCCAATGTTTGTGGCGCAGGCGTAAAAGTTAAACCTATGCCCAAACCAACTAATAAGCTATTGAAGCCATAAGAGCCTTTTTTTATATTAAAGGTACTGTATTGCATAAAAAGCGCAATAGTATTTGTTGCCAAAACCGATACCAAACCGGCAAGACCCGCATATACATCAAAAAAACTCACAAACAACAGAATTAATCCGAAAACCTTATTATCGGAAAAAAATATTTGTGAATAGCTGTTAATGCTTCCGTTTAAGATAATATTCAGCTTATTTTTATTCATTCATCTTAACTTTTATTTTGGGAGAATACTCGTATTATCACTGATAAACCTTATAAGTTAAAACATTCAAATGTCCTAAAAGGACGATTTGAAGTTTCACTGTTACCGAAAACCGTCCGCCGAATGTCAGACAAGTTTTAACAATTTATAAATATTCAATACACAATAATCATTGAACAACTACCGTAAACCGATAACAATTTAACCATCCGCAAGTCGTCGGACAAGTTTCAACAATTTAACAATATAACCATTTAACAATCAATCTCATTTCAAATGCTCCGGCACTCTTTCTTGACGCTTAAAAACTTCATTGGTTTCTTTATCTCTTATGATTTGAATGTTTTTATTCCTGTCAATCAGTAAAATATTGGGGCGCAAGGTAATAAACTGCATCCATTGGGTCATATTGTAAGCACCTACCCGCGGAATTACAAAATGGTCGCCTTTTTGCAAGAGCGGAAACTGAATGGCTTCGCGCAAAACATCAATATTCATACACAAAGGGCCATAAATTGCCGTATCTTCGGTTTGCAGCGAACATTCTTGCGCAGGATATATTTCGTGCTCGTACCAAAAACTGGTAAAAAGCATATTTACACCCACATCAACAATAGTAGAACGGCGTGCATTGGATAAACGCTTGTTTGCCAAAACAGTGCCAAGTATGTATCCTGCTTCATCAATCAAGGCGCGTCCGGTTTCTAAAAATAAAATAGGCAGATTATCGGGAGCGATTTCCGAATTTATCAAAGCAGATGTAATTGCTTCGGCATAATCGTCAAAAGACGGGCAAGTATCTTTGCCGGGCAAATAAGCACCTTTTAAAGTATTTTTTGATGCAAACCCACCACCCATATCAATGTATTTTATATTGTGATTAAATTTCCGGTTGGTACGTACTGCCAATTCTGCCAATTTTGAAGCTGCCACGGCATAAGCATTTGCCGACATGATATAAGTACCAATGTGTGTGTGTAAGCCTACAAGTTCCAAATTTTCCGACAGCATAATCCTGTTGATTGCATTCCAAGCCTCGCCGTTTTCATAATTGAAACCAAAACGGTCCCATTGCGGATAAATACCGGTATCCATATTGATACGAATAGCTACTTTTGCTTTTTTATCGGTATTTTTTGTTAAACGAATGATTGAATAAAGTTCATCAAAATGGTCGATATGAATAAAAGAGCCGTTGTCAATGGCTTTTACTAAATCTTCATTGCTTTTATCGGGTCCGTTAAACAATATTTTACTACCCGGAACACCGTTACTGATTGCTTTATCATATTCAAAACCGGAAACAACCTCTGCCCAAGAGCCTTCATCGTGATAAATTTTACAAACTGCATCGAGATAATTGGTTTTGTACGACCAAGCAAATTGTATTTTCGGGTAACGGCTTGAAAATGCCCGATGGGCTTCTTGATAAGTTTCTCTGATTTTATTTTCCGACAAAACAAACACCGGTGAGCCGTATTCTTTCAAGATGTCCTTTACAGAAATACCTTCTATTTCAGGCATTATTTCAACTTTGGTTTGCATACCGAATTTATCGGGTACTCCGGCTTTTATTTTATTGATTACCGGTCGTTCATATCTTAACTTTTCCATTTTTTATTTTTTTTATTTTTTTTATTTTTTAATCAAACTATTGATGCAATATTTCGTTTTATCAACAAATAAATTCTTAGTACGGTTTATTGCTAATTTATAATTCTCCGGTCATCGAAAGTTTTTCAAATTGTGAAATATCTCCAATCATATCGTAAGAGTAGCGAATAAACATTTTACCCACATCATAGGATTTATAAGGGGGTACATTTTCACCTATTGCCAAACGCACCAGCGCTTCGGGAATATTTTGTCCTGCCCCTACTGCAAGGTAAACCCAAGCCGGAATACGCGGGTTAATTTCAATTAAATAATATTCATTATTTACATTTTTAATAATTTCCAACTCCATACCACCACGCCAACGGGTATCGGCAATAAGTTTTTTCGTAAGTTTTACCAAATTTTCATCGGCAATGGTAATGCCTCCCCAAGCTTTTCCTTTATCGGTAATGTATTGTTTTCGCATCGGAACGGCGGCAATGGTATTTCCTTTACCATCGCCAAGAGCAATAACATTTACTTCCGTGCCACGGATAAATTCTTGAATAATTACCGGAACACCCCATTTAGCCGTGATTTTATTAAAATGATTAATTACTTGCTCCGGATTGTATGCCAAGTAAGCATCGTAAAATTTCCCTTTTACCAATAAAGGATAATCAAAATGATTACGCAAATTATTAATATCAGCATAGCTGGTAATTGCTTTACTAAACGGTACCTTTATACCGTACTTTTCACCAAATTTCGGTAAATTGGATTTGCTACGTTCTTCAAACTGCTCCAAAGTAGGCAAAAATATTTTTACACCTAAATCGCCTAATTCTTTTTCGGCTTTGATAAAAGAATAAAGTTCCGCATCAAAATTCGGAATTATTACATTTAAGTTTTCTTTTGAGTGAATGTATTTAATTCTGTCTAAAAATGCTTCTGTCCCACTTGAAGGATAAGGTATTTGATAAACTTTATCCACAATATCTTTCATGTATATTCCCGGTTCCAAATTTTCATAAGCCAAACCGATAATGCGTACATCAAAATAGTTCGACTCACGCAAGCCTCTGATTACAGGTACTCCCGGACCCGGATTATCGGTATTGTTTAAGCCGGTAACTGCTATATTCAGCTTTAATTTTCCCACTTTTGTTAATTTTAATAATTAGTTTGTTCTTTTTCCACCAAATCGTAATGCCCCAACATCCCTAAAAAATCATACAGGTTTTGCTCAAAAGTAGCTTCGTCCACATCGTATTTTTGAGTAAATTCTTTAATAATTTCCGATTCGTCTTTTCCTGATTTTAACATTTGTAAAATCTCGGCAGCTGTATTATTCAAATTATACGAATCACCAGTATTCGGGTCGAACATAAACCCATTGTCCGATACTGCTATATTGCTTCTTATTTTCATAACTTATTTGTTTTACTTTTATACCGTTCTATATTAATTATACCCTACTTTTTATATCTTAAATATCTTCATTTGCAAGTTTGTCTAAAGTTCTTTTTATGGATTTATCACTTTTTTTATACTCACTTACCGACATGCCGGTTTCTCTTTTAAACTGATTAGATAAATATTGTACACTACTATAATCCATCATATAAGCAATTTCACTCAAACTATATTCATCACTGTCAATCAGTTCTTTAATTCGTTCAATTTTATTTCTAATGATGTATTTTTCCAAAGTTATTGCTTCATGCTTTGAAAATAATTTGGATAATTGCTGATAGCTCATTCCCAATTTTTCAACCAAATATTCGGATTTTCTAAGAATAGAATTCACATTATTGGAATGGTGAATTAATTCAATCACGGCTGTTTTAATTTGTTCAGCGATTTTTTGCTCTCTGGTTTTAATTAAAGCCATTCCGTTTTTTTCCAATATTTTTTGGATGCTTTCCAAGCTATGAACTTCCGTATCAAACTCAATTTGAGCATATCCGGCTCTGATTAAAAGCGTTTTTATACCGGCTTTTTCAAACTCTAATTCCAAAAGCCGGGTGCAACAAGCACACAACATATTTTTAATATGTATGGTTTCTTTTATCAGCATAAAAATTAATTAGCAAAAACTTTACAAAAATAACGGCTTAAAGAACTTAATAGTTTATAAAATTATGTAAAAGATTAATGAAATTAAAAATAAATAAAAAAAGCAAAGTAGCCAAAAGATTATTCCGGTACTTTGCTTAAAGCTTTAGTTTTACCATTATTTTACAGGTAAAATATATATCGTAATCTACCAAAGGTCTGACGAGCAGAAAAGTTCTTTATATTTTCATAGTTGCTCGAAAATAAGCAGTTGTCAATAGCCCCGACATTTAAGTCGGGGAACAATAACAAGCCGCCATACGAATTTGGGCTTTAGCCCTTTTACATTTGCCTGAATTGAAAATTTAAAGCATTATTAGTATTAATCAATGGATTTACTAACAGATAAATTCCGGTGCATGAAAGGCATAGCTTTTAAAAAGACATAGTACTTGCACCGGTTTTTATCATCAAATTATTTCTCCGCAGGCTAAAGCCTGCGGCTATTGATAGTTATTCATTGTCAATATGTTGGCATGTATTTTTAATGTTAAATTTGTGGTAAAACCAATCTTTTCAACATCAACATCTTAACACTTCTTTTTGTACATAATCGCTCAACTTAAGTTAAATATTATTATTTCCACTCCGGTAAACGGTCGGGTGTCCAAGGAGCACCAATCGCTTCCAATTGTTTCTCTAATGAAGGAATATCCTTAGTTGCTAATGATTTCAATTTATCAATTAAAACAGGTACTTCTTCTTCAATAATTGCCAATTGTTCACGCTCGGTTTGTGTAATTTCGGCAGTTGAGCTGTAATGTGCATACATTAAGTAATTTAACCTACGGTTAATCGCCGGTTTATGCGGCGGGATTTCTTCATAACTTGCTTTGGGTGACAATCCATTAAAAGCAAAAATTAGCTCATCCAAGTCTTTTTGAATACGACGAATTTCTTCCATCATATCCTTATCTGCACCCGGTGTACTTAAAATAGTTTGTTTGATTACCGTAGTTTTTTTCCATAAATCATTCGCAAAACTCATTGCGCCTCTAACTTGTCGTGCTCTTTCTGCAACTTTCTTTTGGAAAGCGACCAAAGCCTTACGGTCGGCAGCCGGTAAAGTAGTATTATTTAATGCTTTTACGGTAAATTCTTGCGGACTTACCAATTCGGTATAAGTTCCGTTATTTACTAATGTCATTGAAACCTTATATTTTCCCGGAAGCACCATTAAGGATGAACCGGCTTTTTTAAACGGATCAAATTTATCTTTTACCGAAACAGGCATCGGACTGGTATAGCGCAAATCCCATGCAATGCGGTTGATACCCGATGATGGTTTAGCAGTAAGTTTACGAACAACATTACCTTCTGTATCCGTAATGGTAAACAATAGATAAATAGGCTCTAACATTTTTTCATTGCGTTGTTCTTTCCAAGATAATTGCTTAATGGGTTTTGACTCCTTAAATAATTCCTTTTCCTTTTCCTTTCGGATTTGTTTTTCCGATTTAGGGGCTTCTTTTAAATAATAAGTAAAAATGGCACCGAAAGGCGGGTTTTTTGCAACAAAATAAGTAGCACCTTGTCCGTATTTTTTACCTGTTTGCATATATGCTAAAGCATCTTTTATCGGGAAAATTTTTGCTTGCACATTATCCAATCCGGGATTTGCCTCACGCAAAGGAGAATAATCATCAAGAATATAAAAACCACGACCAAAAGTTGCTATGGCAATATCATTTTCACGCTCTTGCAAAGCAATATCGCGTACTGCAATAGTTGGTAAGCCCGATTTTAGTTGTATCCAGTTTTTTCCTCCATTGTACGAATAAAAGAAACCAAACTCAGTACCTGCAAATAACAAGTCGGGGTTTTTAAAATCTTGTTCAATAGTATGAACGGTACCGCTTTTCGGCAAATCACCAACAATAGAAGTCCAAGTTTTTCCTTTATCGGTACTTTTTAGTAAATAAGGTTTAAAATCATCACGTTTACGGTTATCAAATGATGCAAAAACTATATTTTCATCAAAACGGGAAGGGAAAACATCACTTACATAAGTATTAGAAGGTACTCCCGGAAATGTTCCGACTTTACGCCAATTTTTAGCATCTTCGGTAATTTGAATTACACCATCGTCTGTACCTATATATATAAGGTTTTCTTTTACCGGTGATTCTTCCATTGAAACTATTGTTCCGTAAAGCGATGTGGAAACATCTTTACGTACTGCATCCGTACTCCAATATTTGCCCATAACTTTCCAAGTATTGCGGTCGATTTGCGCAGTTAAATCAGGGCTGATTACCTTCCATGACTGCCCGCGGTCATCACTACGGAAAACTTTATTAGCGGCAATATACAAACGTTTATGGTTATGACGACTAATAATAAAAGGTGTGTTCCAATTCCATTTGTAAGTCAATTCACCTTTACCGGGCTGCGGCTTAATATTTAAACGCTCCCTGCTCTTTTTATCAAAACGGATAATATTCCCGTATTGCCATTCGGAATAAACAATATTAGGGTCTTTCGGGTCAACACGCCCCCAGAAACCATCACCACCTACGGTATTTACCCATTCACCGGAAGTAACTCCAGCACTGCTAAGGTTTCGTGAAGGTCCTCCCATACTGTTGTTGTCTTGCGTACCTCCGTAAACATTATAAAACGGATATTCATTATCAAGATAAACCCGGTAATATTGAGTAATCGGCAAATTTGATACTTGTCTATAATTTTTTCCGGCATCATAGGTAATATAAACACCACCATCACCACCTATAATAAAATGATTTGTATCATCAGGGTCAATCCATAATGCATGGTCGTCCACATGTTTTTCATTTATACCAAGACGCTTCCATGTTTTTCCACCATCAAAAGTTACATGCGAAAATGTTTCTACCGAATATACTTTATTTTCATCTTTGGGATCGCAATAAATTTCGTTGTAATACTGTCCGCTACTGTGATGATCACTCATTTTTGTCCAAGATTCGCCTTTATCCGTTGAACGATAAAAGCCACCGCCGGAAGCATCTTCAACAATCAAGTAAACAATATTCGGGTTTACGGGCGAAACAGCAATACCCATTCCCCCAATATCACCGGAAGGTAAGCCAGAACTTAATTTACGCCAAGTTTCACCCCCATCGGTTGATTTATAAACGGCAGATTCAGGACCACCACCAATTTTTGTATAAACATGTCGTCTGCGTTGCTCTGATGTTGCATACATAATATCCGGATTGGAAGGGTCCATTACTACATTATTTACTCCGGTATTTTCACTGATTTCCAAAACCTTTTTCCAAGTTTTACCGCCATCGATAGTTTTATACAAGCCTCTATCGCCTCCGGGTCCCCAAGCCGAACCTTCTGCAGCAACAAAAACCACATCGGTGTTTCGCGGATTAATGGCAATCATACCTATTTGACGCGAATCTTTCAGCCCCATGTTCTTCCATGACTTACCGCCATCTACGGTTTTATATACTCCATCACCATAAGCCAAGGCACGCTGATGATTGTTTTCACCGGTTCCTGCCCAAACTATATTTGGATTTTTTGGATCTATAGCCAATGCACCAATAGAATAGCTACCATAGTTTTCAAAAACGGGCTTAAAAGTTTGTCCGTTATTGTTTGTTTTCCAGATATTGCCACTGGCTACTCCAACATACCATTCACTATGATTGTATGGGTTAACGGCAAAATCGGCAATACGCCCCGATGCATAAGCGGGTCCAATACTCCTAAATTTTAATCCGCTTAAAGTACCGGCAGAAAAGCCTTCCTTTTTCTCTTCCTTTTTCGTTTCATCTTTCTTTTTACGTTTTTGAGCCATTGCTGTTTCCGGCAATAGTATAAAAACAGCAAAAATTAACAATAAAGTCAATTTTGAAATTTTTAAATGTGTAGTTACCATAATATTGAAATTTTAAATTATTTAGTTTGTGAAGTTATAAAACTCTTTGATAAAAGGTAAATATTTTTGAAAAAAATCAATCTTGCGTAGCTCAAAACAAACACTACTCGCTAATACACAACAGATTAACAACAGAACCAATAAATACCATGATTAATTTTAGAACGTTTTCGAAGAGCTACAAATTAGTGTATTAGTGGTATGAATTACGTATATAAAGTAAATTATAAAAATCTAAACGGATAAATATGAATATATTTTTAGCTAAGAATATTTGTGTTTTTTAGCATATAGTAGTATATTTATCCCAAATTTAACAACCTAAATAATAAATATTATGAAAAAAATTACATTAACTCTTTTAAGTTTTATCCTGACATTCAGTATGTTTGCCGGTGGTTTGGTAACCAACACCAATCAAAGTGCAGCATGGACAAGAATGTTGAACAGAAATGCAACTGTTGAAATTGATGCTGTATTCTTTAATCCTGCAGCATTAACCAAATTAGAAGATGGTTTTCATTTATCAATCAGTAATCAAATTATTGGTCAAACCAAAAGTATAACTAATTCGGCTCTTGGCAACAAAACATTTGAAGGTGATGTTTTTGCACCGGTTTATCCAAGTATCTCAGCTGCCTACAAAACAGGAAAGCTTGCTTTCTCTTTTGGATTTTACCCTGTTGGAGGGGGCGGAAGTGCTGAATTTAATGATGGTGTACCATCAATAGAAATGGGAATCGCTTCTTTACCAACTGCTCTTGCAGCTTTAGGAGCAACAGGTGGGTTTTCATACAATACTTATTTAGAAGGCTCTTCTGTATATTTTGGCATACAAGGTGGCATTAGCTATGAAATTAATGACATGATTTCAGTTTTTGCAGGTGCACGATATGTAATGGCTAAAAATACTTACAGTGGTTATATACGAGACATTACATTACAAACAGCAGACCCCAATGCTCCATTAACAAATGCATCAGTAACAGCAATGGCTGATTATGCTCAAGCAGCAGCTGACGGTGTTGGACAAATAGTAGATGGAGGAGGAGGAGACTTGACATTAGAGCAAGCAGAACAAGCTCAACTAATTGATGCTGCAACACGTGCTCAGTTAGAAGCAGGATTAGTACAAATGGGACTTGATCCTGCAACAATGCCATTAAGCGGAGTTGAATCAGCTTATGCCACAGCAGCGACTAATATGTACACAGCTGCAGGTGTATTAGCTGACCAAGAATTAGATGCAGAGCAAACAGGCTCCGGAATTACTCCTATTATTGGTGTTAATCTTTCATTAATGGAAGATCGTTTAAATATTGGCTTAAAATATGAGTTTAAAACAGCTATGACTTTAACTAATGCAACAACAAAAGATATTGTTGTAGGTGTTGACCCAACAACAGGTCAACCAATTACTATGTTCCCTGACGGAGCAGAAAGCAATGCAGATATTCCAGCTCTACTATCAGGAGGTGTTAGCTTTAAAGTTAATGATGCATTACGTATTGAAGCGGATTTTGAAAGCTATTTTGATAAATCTGTAGGCTGGAAACGTAGCGATCCTTTTACAGGGGCTGAAATTACAGCCGATGATTTTATTGACAAAGGTTATTTGTTATATGGTTTTGGCTTGGAATATAATATTTCCGATGCATTATTAATTAGTGCCGGATGGAGTGGTACTCAAACAGGAGTAAATGATAAATATCACTCTGACTTAAGCTATAGCCTAAACACCAATACTTTTGGAGGAGGATTAGCTTACAAAATTAACGATATGATTAAGTTAAACTTAGGCGGATATTATGTTATGTACACTGACAAAACTATTCAATACCCAGTTTCAACAACTGAGTACTATACTCAAACTTATGATACAAAACTCTGGGGAGTTGGGATTGGTTTAGATTTCAGTTTCTAAAAATAATATCAACAATATTAAACCCGGCAGGTTGACTGTCGGGTTTTTTAATTTTAAAATTGGAACTAAACTTCAAATCGTCCGATAGTACCTTAGAAAAAAACTAACACCATAAAGTAAAATTGGAAATGGGCAAATTGCTAAAAAAAACTTAGATTTGTAAAAGGAAACAGAAAAGTGTAACACCGACTCATTTTTTCAGAAAAAGTAAAATGATAGAATTATTTAAAAATAAAGATTATAAAGAACTAATTGAAAAAATAAGTACGAATTATATAAAAGCGAAAAAAAAAGCTTTTAAAGCAATCAATGATGAACTTACTCTTTCAAATTGGGAAACAGGAAAATATATTGTAGAATTTGAACAAAAAGGTAATATTAAAGCCGAATACGGTAAAAAACTTTTAGATAAATTATCAAAAGATTTAACTAAAAGACATGGAACAGGATTTAGTAGAAGTAACGTAGTGTATATGAGGCTATTTTACTTAAAATATCCAAAAGGTGTGACAGCGTCACACTTATTAAGTTGGTCTCACTATTACGAACTTTTAAAAATAAAAGATGATGTTGAAAGAAGTTTTTATGAAAAGCAAACCATTATCGAAAATTGGAGTATTAGAGAGTTACGAAGACAAAAAGAGACCGGATTATTTCAAAGAATTGCACTGAGCAAAAATAAAAAAAAGATTCTTGAATTAGCGCAAAAGGGTTATATCCCTGAAAATGAGAATGACCTAATAAAAGAACCTTATGTATTTGAGTTTCTAGGTATTTCACAAAGTAATATGCTGACAGAAACTCAATTAGAAAAAAATTATTGGACAATTTGCAATATTTTTTACTAGAATTTGGGAAAGGTTTTGCCTTTGTAGGAAGACAATTCAAGATAACATTAGCTAATAAACATAACTTCGTTGATTTAGTCTTTTATAATTACATTTTAAAATGTTTCGTTTTGATTGATTTAAAAGTAAATGAAGTTGAACATAAAGATGTTGGTCAGATGATAACGTATTTGAACTATTTCAATAAAGAAGTAATCAATGAAACAGACAATGAAACCATTGGAATAATATTAGCATCTGAAAAAGATGATATTTTTGTTGAATATGCAACCGCCAGTGTTACAAATAAATTGGCAATTGGTGAATATCAATTATACTTACCTGATAAAGAAGTATTAAAAGAAAAAATAAAAGAGATATTAGATGAATAATAATAATAACCAATATCTAATATCTAAATTGAGCGAACATACTTTTAAATTAAAAGCAACGTTAAAGAAGCAAATATAATAGATATGAGAAAATATTTTTTTTTAATAAGCCTGTTTATTTTTACAATACAAGTTTCGGCGCAACAATTAGACATTCCGAATTTTGCATGGGCAAGCCACCCAATGAAAATAAACAGTATAAAAAAATTG
>Ga0256840_1002464_pt1 | contig 16227 bp, 17 predicted proteins | sample 355202metaG_FD_185969 | JGI IMG/M metagenome (GOLD analysis project Ga0256840, IMG submission 185969) | Hydrothermal vent microbial communities from Mid Atlantic Ridge, Atlantic Ocean - 355-202 | ecosystem: Environmental > Aquatic > Marine > Hydrothermal vents | place: Atlantic Ocean: Mid... | reverse complement strand
TGCCTATTGATGATAAAGACATTATGTATGCATTTGATCTCTGTATGGATACAAATTTAGAGTATAAAGACTATGAAGACGCCGTGCAATATGTATGTGCCAAAAAGATAAATGCAGATTTGATAGTAACAAATGATAAGAAGTTTGTTTCTTTGGATATTGAGATTTGTCGTACGATGGGTTAGGAGAAAAGATGGTTTCAGATGATTATTATCTAGTTGTAGGCATGGAATTTATAATTTCAGAAAAAAAAATATTTGATAGACGTAACAATAATGAAGAAATAGATATTACTTCTTTTAAAGGAAAGAAAAAGATTTTTGAAAGAGAAGTAAAAGAATGGCTTCTTCATCCTATGGAGAAATTGTTAGAGGAGGATATTGACGAGTTTTCAGGCGAATATAAATACAGACCTTTTAGGAACTCAATATTTATATTGTTTGGGTTATTTGCTTATATTGAAAAAATGGAATTATATCGTGGTAACGGTCTGCCTAATGATAGACGCTCAACTCAAAGATTAGTAGATGGGGTAAAAAGAATATTTGCGAATCTTAGCAATAGGTATGACAATGATATTAGAGAAATTTTAAAACGTTCTAGGCATAACCTAATGCATCAAGCAATGATAGAAGACGATATATTAGTAAATCTTGGTTTAATGCAAAATGAATCTGGTGATGTGAATTTAAATAATAATTTGTTTGGTGAGGCAATTGATATTGTTTCTGAAAATGGGGAACAGGAGATTAGAATCAATTCAATACGTATGTATGATAAGATAACAGAAGATTTTGATAATTATTTAACTGAAATAGAATCTGAAGGTGAGTTGAGAACTTTTTTTACTACTTTTTTTGATAATGTATATGCAGCTGAAATAGAAATAATCAATAGCTAATGAAACTCCTCCTCCTAGTCACAACCTTCAACAGCCAAACCCAAGCCGTCTACACAAGACTTCAAGACAAAGGGCATGAGGTAGTAGTGTGCTTTGCTATCAGTGAAGCTCAGATGATTGAGGAGATAAAAGCGTTTAATCCAGAGATGATACTTTCTCCTTTTCTAAAAGCCTATTTGCCACCGAGCATCTACGAAAACTACCCTACCTACATCTTCCACCCAGGACCACGAGGAGACAGAGGTCCTAATGCTTTGGAATATGCTTTACAGAGTCATACAAAAGAGTGGGGGCTTGTGGTGCTTCGTGCGAATAGTGAGTATGATGGTGGAGATATTTATGCAGAGGTGGGCTTTAAGGTGCGTGATACCTATAAGGCTTCACTCTATAGGCAGGAGATAGTGCAAGCTTCGCTGGAGGCTTTGGATATGTTGTTTGAAAATATAGAGAATGATAAGTCAACACCACAACTTATGAACCCTATACACGAGCAGTTCACCCAAGCCAAAAGAAGTATAGATTGGACAGTAGATGATATACAGACCATCATAGACAAGATAAACCTCTCAGACTCTCTGCCTGGTGTGCTAGATGAGATACTAGGCATACCTTGTTATCTATACGGTGTACACAGAGAAGAAAAGTTGGGAACTGATGCTTCAGCTTCACCTAAAACAGTACTAGCCAAAAGAAACGGGGCGATTTGTCTCAAAACGGTCGATGGTGCGGTGTGGATAACACACCTAAAAGAGATAAGAGGCTTTAAACTCCCTGCCACCTATGTACTCAAAGAGAAACTCCAAGGCGTTAAAGAAGAACGCCTGCCACTTATCTTTGATAAAAGCTATGAGACCTTTTATGAAGTAAGCATGGAAAAACGGGACAATGTTGCCTATCTCTGTTTCGGCTTTCATAACGGAGCAATGGACACAGCACAGTGTATACGGCTTAAGTATGCAGTGGAATATTTGAAAGAAGATTGTGAGGTACTTGTCCTTGTAGGTGGTATGGATTTTTTCTCTAACGGAATACATCTAAATATACTAGAAGACTCCGCCAAACAAGGTGAAGACGGCTGGGCAAACATCAACGCTATGAATGACTTAGTCTCTGCCATACTTTATGCAGATGAAGTTGTAACCATTGCCTCTTTTGGGCGAAATGCAGGGGCAGGTGGAGTCTTTATGGGGCTGGCTTGTGACTATGTGGTGGGCAAAGAGGGTGTGGTACTCAACCCTCACTATAAAACTTTGGGACTAAGTGGTAGCGAGTATCATACCTATACCTTACCTAAACGTGTAGGTAAGGAGATGTCAGAGAGACTCTTAAATGATTGTCTTCCTCTTAGTGTAAGTAGAGCAAAAAGTATAGGTATGCTAGATGAAGTATTTTCTCATGATACTTACTATGAGGACTTGCATACTTTTTCAAAAAGCAAGCATAGTGACGAGTTTATCTGGGATAAGCAAGACTACTTAGAAGAAAATAGAGAAAAAATAGAAGCTCTGAAAGAGAAAGAACTCTCTACTATGCACCCAGAATTTTGGAGTGAAGAGAGTAGCTTTCATGAGCTTAGACGTGAGTTTGTCTATAAACTCTGCCCCAGAGAAACACCAAAAAGATTACAATCCGTAGGGGGCGATTGCCATCGCACCAATGAACATAATAACGAGGAGATACCATGCATGAATACAGTGTAGTCCAAGCACTACTAAACCAATGTGAAGAACACGCAGCAGCAAACAATGCAACAAAAGTAAACAAAGTCATTACTAAAATAGGGGTGATGTCTGGTATAGAGACACAACTACTACAAACAGCTTTTGACACCTTTAAAGAAGGTACTATTTGTGAAAATGCAGAATTTATACAAAATGTACAAAAACTCAAGCTGGAATGCAAGGAGTGTGGTAACGTGTTTGAGGTTGATGAAGTGAGGTACTTTTGCCATAAGTGTGAAAGTTTAAGAGTCAAAGTACTTGATGGGGAAGATATGTACCTCATGAGTCTAGAAATGGAATAATCCTTCGACAAACTCAGGAACCTAAATAATATCGGTGCTTGAGTTTCTCGAAATCAAATAAACCCGGTGGCTGAGCCTGCCGAAGTCAAGGAAAGAAAATGCAAGAATATTGGGAACTATATATGAAAAACCTAGAGGGTAAACCAGCCTCTATACAGTTTAATGCAGGTATCTCTATAGAGGTAGAAGAGTTGGGATGGACTTATCCTATAGTGGCATTTGTAAAAGTAAAATTTAAAGAGCCTAAAGAAAATGGTTTGCTTTCGGAAAATGAAGAACCTGAAATCATGTTTTTAGAAGACAAGCTAGAAGCCTCTATGATTAAGTTTCGTATAGGTAAATACGTAGGACGTGTAATTTCAGATGGGCATGCAACCTTTTTGTACTATGTCCAGTACACCTATAACTGGCCTGACTTCATAGAGTTTGCACTCAATGAACATGGTAGTTATGATGTAAGCAATGGACACCAAGAAGATGGTGAATGGAACTACTATAAAAAACTACTCTATCCAACTCCAAGAGAGTGGCAAATCATACAAAACCATAAAGTATGTGATAACCTAAAAGAGCAGGGCGATAACCTTCACTTAGAACGGCTTATAGAACATAAACTTTATTTTCAAAATGAAAATAAAAAAGAAGAGCTTATCAAAGCCCTAGAAGAGATGGAGTTTAAAATTGGAAAAGAGATAGTCAATGAAGATGGCATAAAAGGTTTAGAGTTTTACCGTATAGATAAAGCTTTTTACCATGATGTAGATGAACTTACTTTAAACCTCATAGATGTTGCAGAGTCTCATCATGCCCAATATGATGGCTGGGAGACAAGTGCTATGAAGATGTAAGTTTACCCAACCATCACACCAGAAGGGTCTTTTGCCCTGTCCATAATTTTATGCAAGGAAGTAACTTCCCTCTTTTTAGTATGTTCAATACCCTGTTTTATAAGGTATTGGAGTACAACAGAAATGTACCCTTCAAAAGCATCTATTATCTCAGGACTTAGACCAAACTCAAAGGTCACTTCCCCTGGGACAATTCCTATGACTATAGCCTCAGGCACCTCTTTACCTTGTAGTTCCATCATATCCATACATTGTAATATGCCTATCTCATGAGCCCCACCGTTGTTGAGTCCATACCCAGAGATTTCTTGTGCAGGTATGGCGTAGATGGAAGCAGGTTCATCATTTAGCTGTAGACAGTCAAGTACAACGACATGGCTGTTTTCTTCAAGTACATTAAGAAGATGAATCCCCTCAACACCACCATTAATGATATCAATATTTTTCGAAAAAATATAATTATCATTCAAATAACTAGCCGCATACACACCTAGCCCATCATCTTTTTGTAGTACGTTACCTATGCCTATGATTACCATAATTATCCATTCTAAACTAGTTTAGAAAATTATATCTTACTTTGGACAATCTTTCTTTTTAATAACACATATTTTTTATAAATTCTATAAAACTTGTAAATTTTTGTCTAATTTGATTGATTCTCCTCTGATACAATGATAAAAACTTTAATTTTATTACCTCTAAATCTTAAACCCATCTTGATATAATAATTTATTACAGACGTCAATGCATGTGAGCATTTCAAAGGATAGGTTTGAAGATATTGGTAACGGGTGGGGCAGGGTATATTGGGTCACATACTTGTGTGTTGTTGCTTGAGGCAGGACATGAAGTTGTGATATTTGATAACTTTTCAAATGCCTCAAAAGAGAGTATCATTCGTGTAGAAAAGATAGCCTCTCAAAACATACCTACCATCGAAGGCGACATACGTTCTAAAAAAGATTTAGAAGGTGTTTTTGAAGCTCATAAGATAGATGCTGTCATTCACTTTGCAGGGCTAAAGTCTGTGGGTGAGTCTGTGAGTGAACCTTTGCGTTACTACGACAACAACGTGCAAGGTACGCTCGTTCTCTGTGAGGTGATGCAAAAGTATGGTTGTAAGTCCATCGTGTTTTCCTCCTCTGCTACGGTGTATGGTGACCCACATACCACCCCCATAAAAGAAAACTTTCCACTAACTACAACAAACCCTTACGGGCGTTCTAAGCTCATGATAGAAGAAATTTTAAATGACATTTATGTTGCAGACACTACATGGAAAGTTGTACTCTTACGTTACTGTAATCCCGTAGGGGCTCATGCCTTAGGGACTATAGGTGAAGACCCAAATGGCATACCAAACAACCTCATGCCTTTCATCGCACAAACAGCAGTAGGCAAGCGAAAAGAGCTTTGTGTCTTTGGAAATGACTATGACACGCATGATGGTACAGGTGTGAGAGACTACATACACGTAGTAGATTTAGCAAAAGGGCACCTAAATGCCATAGAAAAACTGGCATCGTTTAACAAGCTGATGACCATCAACTTGGGTACAGGCAAAGGCTACTCTGTGTTAGATGTAGTACATGCTTTTGAAAAAGCTTCGGGTAAAGCTGTACCCTATGTCATCGCTCCTAGGCGTGCTGGCGACATAGCCAAATGTTATGCTGACCCTTCGTATGCTAAAGAGGTTTTAGGATGGGAAGCTCAAAAGAGTTTGGAGCAAATGTGTGAAGACAGCTGGAAGTGGCAGTCTCAGAACCCTGAGGGCTATAAAGAAAGTAAGGTAAGTTATAAATGATAGCATTTGAAACGGCGATACATACATTAGATAAAGAACAAAAAACTTGGCTTGTGACAGGGTGTGCAGGGTTTATAGGGTCTAACCTACTAGAGTTTTTACTAAGTCATAACCAAAATGTAGTGGGGTTAGATAACTTTTCAACAGGACACCGTCATAACCTTTTAGACGTCCAAAAAAGTGTGGGTAAAAGTAAAGCACAAAACTTTAGATTTATTGAAGGTGACATCTCAGACTATAAGACTTGTCTTGAGGCATGTGATGGGGTGGATATCGTACTTCATCAAGCAGCCCTTGGGTCTGTACCACGTTCCATAGAAGACCCAGTCAATTCAAACAACTCAAACGTCACAGGTGTACTTAACATGTTTACTGCTGCAAAAGACTCTGGTATTAAACGTTTTGTCTATGCCAGTTCTAGTTCAGTTTATGGCGACTCAAAAGAGTTACCAAAAGTTGAAGAGCGTACAGGTAAACTACTTTCTCCCTATGCTGTGACCAAACTTGCAGCTGAGCTTTACGGGGGAGTTTTCCAAAAAACGTACGGCATGGAAACCATAGGTTTACGCTACTTTAACGTCTTTGGACGGAGACAAGACCCCAACGGTGCATACGCGGCGGTTATACCTAAGTGGGTAGATTCACTACTCTCAGGCGAAGAAGTGTTCATCAACGGAGATGGAGAAACAAGCCGAGATTTCACCTACATAGACAATGTTATACAGATGAATATCTTAGCAGGACTAACTAACAACGAAGAGACTTTTGGTGAAGCTTTTAATGTAGCCGTAGGAGGTAGAAACACCCTCAACGAACTCTATACTCTCATAAACACACAACTACAAAAGCATGTAAGTTCTTATGTTGAAAAAGAAGCTGTCTACCGTGATTTCAGAGCAGGAGACATACGTCATTCCAATGCAGATATATCTAAAGCTAAAAATATGTTAGGGTATGAACCCACGCATGACATCTATGTCGGTATGTCTGAGGCTATAGGGTGGTATGTTGAGAGTTTGGGTGAAAATAAGATATAATTTAGTCTACTATCAAACAAAGGAGCAAATATGACACAGTCAGAATTGTTAATGAAATTAACGAATGTCAAAAGTGAATTAAAACAACAGTTTGGCATAGAAGAAATTGCTCTCTTTGGGTCTTATGCTAGAGGTGAGGCTAGAGACGATAGTGATGTAGACATAGCTATACTCGAGATGAATCTAAAAAGTGGTTTCGATATCATTAATGCAAAAAATTATCTACAAAATTATCTACAAAAATCTGTAGATATTGGTACGTTTAAGTCTATGAAGACTTTTATCAAAAATAGAATCAAAAAAGATTTTATTTATGTTTGATATCTCTAAAGTTAATCGTGGTAGTGAGTTATTCCCTTTTGATATTATAATAGCTATTGTCAAAATTGAAAAAGTTTCTGACAAGTTCGATAAGGCACAAGATTTACTATATAGTTTCACAGATTGGGATAGTGTTATTAGAGAATTTGAAATTATAGGTGAAGCTAGTAAATATCTTTTAAGAAACAATCTTATAGAAGGAAAATATCAAAAAGTAGTAGATTTTAGAAATCAAATTACACACGAATACTTCGGTATAGATGAAGATGTAGTATGGACGATTATATATAAAGATTTAGGTAGTTTTGAGGCATTAATTATTGAACTTATACAAAAAATGGATGCGAGTCTAAAATATGAACTCATAGAATCGTTCATTGAAGATAATAATTACTTAGATTTTGTTGTATGTAAATTGGAGTCTTTGAAGTAGTATGAAAATATTTCTAAAAGAGGTAAATGTGTGACTACACAAAACTTTGCAAAACAAATACCTAAAAACCTATTTGTAAATATCTTATCTTTTTTATCGACGGTACTCATTGGGCTTTGGCTTACGCCTTATTTGCTGGAGCATTTGGGTATTGTCGCTTATGGGCTTATACCATTGGCAATGTTTTTGTCTCAGTATGTGAGTGTTATTATAAATGCTATTAATATGTCTATCAATAGATTTTTACTCATAGCCTTACAAAAAAAACAAGAACAAGATGCCAATGAGATCTTTAATACGGCATTGGTCATTATCTTCATTTTTATTTTTATTCAGGCACTCGTGATGGGGGTTATGCTGTGGGACATTACACAGTTTTTTACTATACCTACTGAACTTATAGTAGATGCCACATGGCTTTTTGGTTTGACTTTTGTTGGTTTTTCTATTTCACTTTTTAGGTCAGTTTTTGGCACATCTATGTTTGCTTACAATCGCTTAGATATTTTACGTATGATTGATATCGTACAAAATATTGTACGTGTGGTGAGCATAGTGGCATTATTCCTTTATGATGAGCCTTCTTTAAAGTACATAGGTATGGCAAATCTGTTGGCAGCTATGAGTGCTGTGCTTCCTACTTTGTATTATTTTAGACAGTACACCCCTCAGTTAAAAGTAAATGTAGGTTTCTTTTCTAAACATCGTACTGCAGAGCTTTCTAAGATGTCTACATGGGTACTCATAAACCAAGTGGGTGTCTTACTCTTGGGGAATATTGACTTGTATCTTGTCAATGTATGGTTAGGTACACAAGCCACAGGTGAATATGCGATAGTACTTCAGTTTACTAGCATATTTAAAACGTTTTCTATCTTACTTTCTAGTCTTTTTGTACCGATTAGTATGATTTATTATGCGAATAATGAGATGGAAAAATTGACTAAGTTTACAATACTTGCTTCAAAAATAATGATTATTGGATTATTTATTGCCCTGGTAGGACTCATAGGATTTTCTGAAACTTTATTGAACTTATGGTTGAGTCCTACTTATAGTTATCTTTCAACACTTGTCTCTTTCTCCATGTTGTTTTTTGTTTTTTTTATTCCTAGTGTGCCTCTATTTAATGTTACAGTCTCTTTTAACAAGGTAAAAATACCTGCACTTATCATTATAGGGTTTGGGATTATAAATATTTTTTCTATATGGTTTTTAACAACAAAAACAGATATGGGTCTATGGGCTATTGTAAGCGTAAAACTTATACTTGAGATGCTTTTTTCAATAGTTATGATAGTTTATGTTAGTGTACTTCTCAAGATTTCATGGATGAAATTGATATATATTATATTTTTATCAATTCTTCTTTTTATGATTTTATATGCGTTTATCTTGGCAGTAAAATACTTTTTTGTTCTTGATTCTATTTGGGATTTATTGTGGATTATGTGTGTTGCGTATATAATTTTAATACCAATAATATCTATTATATTTTTCACAAATGAAGAGAAACTATTGTTGAGAAATAAATTTAAAATATTAAATAAAATAGGTTGGTAAAATATGCAAAAAATCCTTCATATATCAAACTGGTATCCAAGCAAATGGGATAATTTGGAAGGGGTATTTATAAAAGAACAGTATGAGGTTTTTTCTAAAGTAACAGAGAGTACTATGCTAAATGTACAAGTAAGAGTAGCCGATAAATTATTGAGTTATGAGCATGTCAGGTATTCAGATACGGAAGAGGGATATTATCTCTTTACTAGTATTAAGTCTCAAATTATCATAGAAGTTTTGACAACTTTATTATTATTATATTCCCTTTATAAATGCAAGTATAAAAAGTATGATGTATTGCATTTTCATATTGCGTATCCGTTATTGACTTACTACAGTTGGTGGAAAAAGATGATTAAAGTGCCCGTACTTATTTCAGAACATTGGTCAGCTTATCATTTTAATTTTTATATGCCATGGGAAACGACTAAATTAGATAGAATAAAAGGTATATTTAAACAAAAAATCCCTCTTATTGTTGTGTCAAGGGCATTACTTAAAGATATTCAAAAATTTTCAAAAACAGATGACTTTCCTTCAATTGTCATACCAAATGTCATAGACCAAACAACTTTTTTTTACAAAGAAAGAGAAAATATAAATGAGATACCTATCTTTTTTGCTGTTAACAACTGGAGGAAGATAAAAAACCCTTTTCCTATGCTTGAAGGTTTTAGTAAGGTTCATAGTGAAAAATTTGATTTTAGGTTGATTATCGGTGGGTATGGTGAGGAACTAGATGCCATGAAAGCATATGTTTTAACTGAGGGTTTTTCTAAGAAAGTTACTTTTTTAGGTAAGATGAACAAACAGGAAATAGCCAAGAAGCTAAGAGAAAGTGATGCTTACTTATTTTCTTCTAAATATGAAACATTTTCTGTCGCATGTGCTCAGGCATTGTGTTGTGGTATAGTACTTATGGGACCCCAAATACCCGCTATTAAAGAATATGCAAAAAATATCTCATTTAGGGCTCTTGATATGAATACTGCAGGTGAATGGGAAAAGCAGATAAAATATTTTTTAGTTAATGAGCAGAAGCCCTATAATGAGATTATATCTAAGAAGGCAAAGGCATATTTTTCTAATGATATGATTGAAAAACAATATAGGGAGTTTTTAGATGAAACTTATTAGATATTTAAAGCGTAAAGTTGTACTGATGGTTAATCATTATAACTTTATTGATGATACTGTAGAGATAGATGACACAGCATATATATCTGGGTCTTCTCTCTATGGTGATATAAAAATATTTGAAGGTTGTAGGGTTTATAAATCTCATCTAGAAGGTAGAATTACTATAGGTAGATACACCTCACTCTGGGGTTCAAATTTAACTATAATTGGTAGAATCTATGGGGTTAAAATTGGCTCTTTTTGTTCCATTGCTAGAAATGTTTCGATACAAGAAGATAATCATAATATACGAAGGATTACAACTTATTTTTTAGAAAAAAATGTAGCTAGATTAAATTTGTATGATAATGCAAATGTTTCAAAAGGTGCTATAAATATAGGTAATGATGTATGGATAGGAAGTGGGACAGTAATTTTGTCTGGAGTAACTATTGGAGATGGTGCTGTAATTGCAGCAGGTACAGTAGTGACAAAAGATGTTGCTCCTTATTGTATTGTTGGAGGGAACCCTGCAAAGGTGATTAAATTTCGTTTTAGTGAAACAAAGATTGCGTATCTCTTAGATTTAAAATGGTGGGATTGGGATATCGAAAAAATTAAAGTAAATCTTGAATATTTGACATCTGATAGCATGGATGTCTTGAAATGAAACATCATTTACAAATACTCATCATATCTCCAGAGCCATGGAATGGACATTTTGTAAGTAAGCATCATTATGCTTTAACTCTTGGGAGTCAAGGGTATGGAGTCTATTTTTTAAACCCACCTGACAATACACTAAAAGGTATACATATACAAAAGACTGAACATCTAAATGTATGGGAAGTCTCTGCTCCACAAGTAGCAAAAGGGTTACGTTTTTACCCTAAGTTTTTACGAAATTTTATAGAGAGAAAGTGGCTTGAAAAAATTGAAGCAAAAATAGGAGAAAGTTTTACTACAGTATGGCTATTTGAGAACTCTAGGTTTTACGATATGGATTTTGCAGGAGATAGAACGAAAATCTATCATCAAGTAGATAGCAATCAGAACTTTCATGTGAAAGAAGCAAGCAAAAGTGCTGATATATGTTTTTGTACAACGGATTATATAAAAAATGATTTATTTGAATTTACAGATAATGTGCATAAAGTACATCATGGAGTGACTTTAAATAGCGAAGCATACAAATTGACAGTGAAAGAAGAAGTGTATTTTAGTACTGATGCCGTGAATGTAGTCTATATAGGTAATATGGATATTTCATTTTTTGATATAGAGTTGTTTTATACCTTGGTATGTGTTTCTCCTGATATAATTTTTCATCTTATTGGTAATTATACGCCTGAAAAACCATTCTTTTTGAGGTGTAAAAACTTAAAAAATATTAGATGGTGGGGAAGAATTGATAGTTTTAAAATAGCTTATGTTTTAGCTCTGTCTGATGTGCAACTTCTCATTTATAAAAGTGATAATATCGGAAATATAAAGCAGCTTGCTAGTCCGCATAAAATGATGGAATACTTCGCAAGTGGGAAAGTAATTGTATCAACCTATACCGATGAGTACAAAGATAAAAGAGAACTTCTAGAAATGGTAGATGACTCAAATGCATTTGTAGAGAAGTTTTCTGAGGTAGTAAATGATTTGGAATATTATAATTCCAATGAAAAACAACAGGCACGTATGGAGTTTGCTAAAAAACACAGTTATACAAGGCAATTAAGAAAAATCTCCAATTACTTAGAGATTAATGGACTTAAATTTTGACAAAAGTAGGTGATATATGATAATAAAACAAAGAAAAATTCTTTTTATATCAGTTGATGGAGTTCAGAATTATTTAGAGTCATTATTTTTACCTGTACTTGAGAAATTGTGTAATGAGTCCAATAACGTTAAGGTACTAGAGTTTTGTTTGAGAGATAGCCATGTATATAACGAGTATAAACATAAAAAATATAAAAATAAAATAAAAATATACTTTTCTCACTATTTTAATAAACCACCAATAATAGGACCTTTCTTTTTTATCTTTTATGGTGCATTTAAATTATTTATAATGATAAAAAAAGAAAAAATAGATTTACTTATGCCTCGTAGTCTTTTGGCAGGAGCTATGGTGTTACTTATTAAACCTTTTGTCAAAGATATTAAGATTATTTTTGAAACAGATGGCTTACTTGCAGATGAAAGGGTGGAATTCTCTTCTTGGTCAGAAAATGGTTTTCTATATAAATTATTAAGAAAAATTGAAACAAAGTTAATAACGGATTCTATCTATGTTACTACGAGGACTAGCAAAGCAAAAGAAATTTTAATGAATCGTTCAAAAGAGAAAGATAGAAATAAATTTATTGTTATCCCTAATGCAAAAAATATAATAATGCCATTCAAAGAAGAACGGAAAAAGATAAGAAATGCATTAAATATAGAAGAAACAGACTTTGTGTTTATTTATGTTGGTACTATTGGTAAGCAATATGAACCAGACTTGATGATGCAAATATTTAATTCTGTATATAACTATAATCATAATGTCAAATTTTTAGTGTTAACACCAAATCAGAGGGAAATCAAGCATATTGTTTCAAAATATAAAGACATTGAGCCTAATATTGTTACAATGCATGTAAATGCAGATGATGTGTATAAATATATAATATCAGCAGATATAGGTTTTGCATTGAGAACTCCTAGCTTTTCTCAACAAGCTATTTCGCCCATCAAATTAATTGAGTATATGTTAATAGGTTTACCTATCATATCAAATTCTGGAGTCGGTGATCTTGACAAGTTTTATGCTAAATATAATATAGGATATATTATTAATGATTTTAAAAACATAGATTATCGAGCAATAAATAAATATATTGAGAACATTATACTAGAGGATAAGGGTAGCCGTTCATTGAATATACAAAATATAGCCAAAAAAGAGTTTGATTTTGAAGATATCATTAATACATATGACACTATGATAGATAAGGTATTTAATGGCTCTAAATAATAACTACCTTGTTTCTATTATTATGCCAGTATATAATGGAGAAATGTATATAGAAGAGGCTGTTGAATCAGTACTCATACAAGAGTATAAATATTGGGAACTTATTATTATAGATGATGGAAGTACAGATAATACTCGTTCTATAATTGACACTTTTAAAGATAAACGTATACACGTACTAAGTCAAAAAAATGTAGGTGTAAGTGTATCGAGAAATAGAGGCTTGAAAGTAGCCACAGGAAAGTATATTACTTTTTTAGATGCTGATGATGTGCTACCTAAAAAGAGCCTAGAAGCAAGAGTGTCTTTTTTAGAGAAGAATAAGCATATTGATATAGTTGATGGAGAAGTTTTGGTACAAGATACAGATTTGAAAGAGACACTTCGCAGGTATGTTCCTTATTATAGGGGAAAGTTATTAACTAAACTTTTAGCACTAGATAGTCGAGTCTTTTTTGGTATATGTTATATGTTTAGAGCAGAGAAATTAAATAACCTATGTTTTAAGCTAGATATGACACATGCAGAAGACTTACTTTTTTATATGCAGTTGGCAAGTAAAGGTGATGTTGTTTATGGTTTTGTACCTGAGACAGTCTATAAGTATAGAAGTGGACATGCTTCAAGTATGTCAAATTTATATGGACTTGAAAATGGGTATAGAACGTTGCTCTCAGAAATGAAAAAAGATGAAAATATTTCTAATATTAAGTATTTATTGCTAAAAGTTAAAATTATAAAAATTATGTTTTTGAGTTGGTATGGTAAGTCACAAATAAAGCAAGCATTTTGTTCTATATATAGAATTGTGTGTTTAAATGAGAAATAAATAGTATGATAGAGAAACATAGACTTAGAAATCTCCATGCTATAAGAGGATGGGCAGCTTTTTTTGTTGTCATAGCTCATGCAAAATATCCATTTTGGAGTGGAGGTCAAGCGTATTTAGAAAAATACCCTAAGGATAAATGGGAATGGTACGAATACATTTTATTTGGTATAGATATGTCAAGCTCTTTTGCAACATTATTTGTTATCATCTTTTTTGTTTTAAGTGGTTTTTTTATCGCAAGAAGTTTCACAATTAACAACTATAGTATGGCAATTTTTTATGGTGACAGAATTATTAGAATATATATACCATATATAGGTTCTCTACTTATAGGTTTTATGGCTCTATATTTAGCTCAATATATTTATCCTGAGTTATTCATGGAGAATGCAATAAATCGTCCTTATAATGCCGAATTAATCCAAGCATATAATGATTTAACGTTTACATCATTTTTTTCATCCATGATATTTTTACCAGGTGAAAGTGGTATCTTTTTTGGTATGAATAATCCATATTGGTCATTATATTTTGAAGGATTATTTTATTTGAGTATTCCCTTTATACTTTTGTATGGTAAAAAATATATGTTCTTTGTAGTTACACTTGTACTATTTTTAATTTCATTTTTTTATGCAGGGAATTGGTTGACCATAAAAGCTTTTATTTTTTCATATAGTATTTATTTTTCAATGGGAGTATTTTTGTTTGAATTAACCAATACAAAGAATACTAGATATTATATTATCAAAAATATAAGAAAATTTACAAATATAGTGCTATGTTTGAGTGTTTTCTTAATGCTCATTGCAGTTCTATTTGGACTTTTAGATTTGAAAAAATATGGCTATTTTTTAGGGATGCTTGCCACAGCTTTTCTGATGTTATTAGTACTTTATGGGCGTAATACTAAAGTATTATTATTTTTTAAATTAATACTCATTAATAAATTTTCTAATTTTTTAGGGACAATTAGTTTTTCTCTTTATTTGGTACATGTGCCTATATTAGCAGTATATTATACAGTTTTGGCAAAATATACACAGCAGTTTATATTTTATGATAGAATTTATTGGATAGCTGTTATATGTGTTATACCTATGGGTTATTTGAGTTATTTAATTTTTGAGAAAAATTCGTTAATTTTACTCAAAAAATATAAAGAAAAATATACTGATGTTAAATGATAATATAAGGATGAAGCTTTTAGCCCTTACGAAATACTCCTACGAAGGACCTAGTAGTAGATACAGGTTTTACAATTATCAAAAATATTTTTTTAAAAATAATATTGATATGCATATAGAACCATTGTTTGATAAAAAATATTTTAAAACAAAAAATAAATGGCACAAATTAATGATTGTTTTTTTTGTGTATATAAAAAGAATGTTTTCCATAGTAGCGGTGCTACTCTTCCCCAAAAAGTATGATTTGATACTTTTAGAGTATGAGCTTTTTCCTTATGTTCCTGCTTGGTTTGAGTATTTTCTTATTAAACGAGGGGTGAGGTATATCGTAGACTATGATGATGCGATATTTCATAAATATGACAAACATCAAAATGCTATAGTAAGAAGGGTATTGGCTCATAAGATAGCCAAAGTGATGGGCTATGCCCACACGGTTATAGTGTGTAACCCATACCTAGAAGCCTATGCAAGGATGAACAATGAGAATATAGTCACTATACCTACTGTAGTGGATTTAGAAAAGTACCGTGACAAGATGAAAAGCCTACCAATAAAAGATAAAAAAACTTTTGTAATAGGTTGGATAGGCTCTTGGACGACAGGGGTATATGTGCTAGATATCTTGCCCCAAATGAAAGCTTTTGTAAAAAAGTATGAAAATGTACATTTTCATCTTGTGGGTTTTGATGAAAAACTACTCACAAAACAAGAGAAAGAAGAAACACACATAGAAGTGATAGCATGGAGCGAAGAGAGTGAAGTAGAAGATATACAGCACTTTGACATAGGTATAATGCCCTTGCCAGATGATGCATGGAGCAAGGGTAAGTGTGGTTTTAAACTTGTGCAGTATATGTCGTGTAAAAAACCTGTCATCGCTTCTGCTGTTGGTATGAACTGTACTTTAGTAGAAGAGGGCATAAATGGACTTTTGGTAGAAGATGCCTCAGCATGGTTCGTAGCCTTTGAGAAACTCTACCTAGACAGTGAACTTAGAGACAAAATGGCACAAAATAATTTTAATAAAATAGAAAAAGAATATAATAATACAAAACATAGCCAACGCTACGTGAAATTACTACAAACTAGTCTAAGGTAGTTTAAAAAGGATGAGGGATGATACACCATGTTTAGCTA
>Ga0256840_1002463_pt1 | contig 16229 bp, 21 predicted proteins | sample 355202metaG_FD_185969 | JGI IMG/M metagenome (GOLD analysis project Ga0256840, IMG submission 185969) | Hydrothermal vent microbial communities from Mid Atlantic Ridge, Atlantic Ocean - 355-202 | ecosystem: Environmental > Aquatic > Marine > Hydrothermal vents | place: Atlantic Ocean: Mid... | reverse complement strand
GACTTTATGAATATGCTAAGTGAAAACCCTACAAGAGTTGCGAACTATTTTAAGCATGAAAAAATAGCTTATGCTGCTGCGGGATAATTGATATGTTTAGTTGGTGGTGTAATAAGAAAATTGTTTTTAGTGGTTTAATTTATGGGGTTCATTATAGTGCGAAATCTGCCAATTTAGATATCAAAAAAGATTTTTATGGAATGATTATTTATCCAAAAGGTAAAAAGTCATATCCACTCATTGCTACAACTTTTATATTGATTCCTGATAATAACTCAAAAGAGAATAGAGAGGTGGTCAAATTTTTCAAATGGGCATTTCAAAATGGCTCTGACATTGCTGAGTCTTATGGTTTTTCTATGTTACCATCTACAACAGTTAAAGACATTGATACCTACTTTCATCGTTTACATCTTTAACATACATGTAAGGGTCTCATCAAATATGAGTATAATATTGTTATGAAAAATCAATATTGTGAGCTATTAAATGCCTAAACAAAATAGACAACCTACCAGAGAAAAACTCCTAGACATTACTTTCGATGAAGTCTATATACATGGCTACACTGCAACCTCTGTAGATACCATACTGAAAACTGCAGGCATACCTAAAGGCTCAATGTACCATCATTTTAAAGGTAAAAAAGAGTTGGTGCTTGCCATGGTAGAGGAGAGACTCTTTCCTAAAATGGAGCTGTTTTTTGATTTTGAGCCAAAAGAGGGTAAGAGTGTTACTGATGTACTACAAGGTACCTTTGCTGCGATGGCGAAAAACAAGCCTCTTATTACTTATGGTTGTCCTCTTTACAGACTGATGGTGGAGCTTTCCCCCATAGATGTAACATTTGACAAGCTTTTAAGTACCAGAGTAACTAAAATGCAGGACAATCTAGCGTTGCTACTGCAAAAAGGCATAGAGAGTGGAGAGTTTGATGAAACACTTAATGTAAAAGATTTTGCTTCATATATATTAGAGAGTACTTGGGGTGTGTTGTCTCTTTCTCCTTCTTTGTCTTCTTCTAAACATTTTTTGCTACATAGTAAATTCATTTTAGAAACTTTATCAAACTACAATAACTAGACTAGTCAGTCTAATTTAAGTAAACTTCCTCTACACTTCTACTAGACTGTTTAGTCTAATTAATTTACAAGGAAGCATTATGTTTATGATAGAAGCAAATCCAAACACAGAGATGAAAATATTATTAAGAGGTATCAAGCAAAAGTTAGGACACCTTCCTCCACACTTTGAACTCTTCGCCACTGTAAACCCTACACGGTTTAAAATGTTCATAGAAGAGATAACTTACCTTAGTACACATGAACATATAGACCCTGATTTTTTCACGCTCTTACGCTACACGGTAGCAAGTGACAATGGATTTGGATATTGTATAAAATTCAATAGAGAACTTCTTATATCTAAAGGATATACTTTAGAGCAGTTGCAAAAACTAGAAGGCACAGTAAAAACTTTGCCACTAGACGAAAGGCATCAAGCACTTTTTGATGCAGTGATGCTTGCACTATATTCACCTGAGAGTTTTACAATAGAAGGTATAGAAGCTTTGAAAATATTAGATTGGACAGATGCTGACATCTTTGATGCAGTAGACCATGGGGCATTTTTGTTTAGATTTTCTAAGGTTTTAAAAGCATATAGTAAGGACTAAAATGAACGTAACACAGATACCTTTTGCTAAACACATAGGCATCAGTAAAAATAGCAAAGGTCAACTAGTCTTAGCACCAAGACATGAGCTAGAAAACCACATAAAAAGCATACATGCTTCTGCACAATTTACTTTAGCAGAGACGAAAAGTGGGGACTTTATGCAAGAGGCATTTCCTGAGTATGTAGGAAAAGTCGTAGGGCTTTTACGAGATGTAAGTGTAAAATATAAAGGTCCTGCGATTTCTAGGCTTACTGCATATGCACATATAGAGGAAGAGAGTAAGATAAAGTTTGTAACACAGCTAGAAAATAAAGGAAGAGCAGGTCTTACAGTGCATGTCGAACTAAAAGATGAAGAAAATAACATGACGATGATAGGGGAGTTTCACTGGTTTGTACAAAAGCTAGACTAGCTTCTGTACATAAATTAGTTAACGAGGGGAAATATCTATAACGATACGTCCAGGCTCTTTAATGTCAAATACCTTTACACTTACATTATTTCTTAACACTATGACACACTTGATAGTATTGGCTTGGGTAGTGTTTGAAAGATAGATTTTCTTTACAAGGCTAGTTGCAGGGTAGGTACGTGTTTTACTACTACCTAAAGCAGATAGACTTTTATAATCTTTCAGAGTAAGTGTGATACTCTTTTTTGAAGCATCATACTTGTAGTTATATGCACCAGATACAGAAGCTTTAGCCCCTGAAGTATAACTATCAAATACTAGACGTGTACGTTCTGGACTGTTGGAGATGCGTATATTTGCTATGTCTAAATCACTTCCACTAGATTGAGTTGAACGAGATACTTGTTTGCTCTCTGGCATATCGTTTTCTTCTGTTATGACTGTGGGAGTCAATATAGGCAATTCTTCTTCTAATATGGGGACATCATTGGCTACCATTATCTCTTCATTTTGTGAACGCATGGGCATTTTTTCCGTATTTTGTTGTGTTTTTATGGTTAAAGGTTTAGGAGTAGGTGCTTTTATGCCTCTACCTACTCGTTCATCACAAGCACTCAATCCTAATAGTACAGCACCCGCCAATATTAACTTAGTCATGTTTCTTCCCTCCATTTGAAAGATTTTCCAATAATTTTACCATAAGTCTAACCCCAGCTCCTGAAGCACCATGAGGGTTTTCTCCCCATGGATGTTCTACAAATGCAGGACCTGCTATGTCGATGTGAGCCCATTTGTCTGCATTTTTCTCTTCTATAAACTCAGATAAAAACTGCCCAGCAGTAATAGCTCCACCATAACGTGTGTTTGAGATGTTACACACATCGGCTATCTCAGACTTGATGGTCTTTTTGAGGTAGTTGTTGAAGTCAAGAGCAGTTGCAAGCTCGCCTGCATTGTGTGCAGAGTCGACGACTAGTTTTTGTACCTCTTTGTTGTTCCCCATGATAGAAGAAGTATAATGCCCCACTGCCACCACAGAAGCCCCTGTGAGTGTAGCAAAGTCAAAGAGATAGTCAGGTTCAACTTCTTGTTGTGCATAGCAAAGCACATCTGCTAAGACAAGGCGACCTTCCGCATCGGTGTTTCGTATCTCTATAGTTTTACCATTTTTGGCTGTAAGTACATCATCTGGTTTGTATGCATCACCACCTATCATGTTTTCTACTGCTCCTACAAAGCCATGCACTTCTATGGGAAGGTCTAGTTCAGCTACAGCTTTCATGATGCCTATGACTGCTGAGCCTCCACTTTTGTCAGACTTCATAGTCACCATATAGTCTGCAGGTTTTAGGCTTAGTCCACCAGAGTCATAGGTAAGACCTTTACCCACGAGAGTGATTTTGAGTTTGGCATTTTTGGGTTTGTGTGTAAGGTGTATGACACGAGATCTATGACGGCTTGCACGTCCTACGGCTAGAAGTGTTTCCATCTTCTCTTTGCGTAGCTGTTTTGGTTTGAGTACTTTACATGCCAGTCCTGTGTCTTCAGCCATGCCCTCAGCGATGTTTGCCATCACTTCTGGATAACAGTCATCAGGTGTAGTATTTACGATGTCTCGCGTAAAGTTCGTGGCATCTGCGATGATTTGAGCTTTATGCACTTGCACAGAAGCTTTTTCTATGTCAATGTCTGTTTCACTATACTCTTCAAGTGAGATAGAAATAACTTTGAGTTTACTTTTACTCTTTTTACTTTTGTACGTCTCAAAGCTATACCCACCGAGTATGAACCCTTCTACCATCGCACGAAGTGTATAGGTACAGCCTTTGTTCGTGTACGTAGCCACTTTGATGGACTTGTATTTTGTCCCTTTTAGTGCTTTTATAGCATTTGCTGCAGCACGTCTGATGTTTTGGCTATCTAGGCTAGAAGCTCCAACATAGAGTCTGTTTTTTTCTACAAGTAAACAAGTCTCATCTTGTCCACAAGAAAAACCAGCTTTTTTAAGTAGCTTTTTGTCTTGTACAAAACGATGTTTTAAGTTCTCATCTACCACGATGATGACTTCAACATCTCCAGAGATGTCAGCTATGGGTAATACGGTTAATTCAAAATTCATTTATTATTCCTCAAATTCTAGTATTAGGAGTATATCAAAGATTGGTAAAAAGTATGTCAATTTGAAAGATTTTTGAGAAAAAAGAAAATCTTTGTCTATGATGAGAATGTACCTACTTAGGTATAGGGTAGTGTTTTTGACTTTGTTGTTAGTGGTGGGCTAGGTAGGCATAAAGCAGTGGTGCAAATAACGACAAAGGGTATGCATGGAAACATTGTTTTTAGTACTGTCAATTATCCCAAATCCGTCAATAGCCCAAATCAAACACTATAAAAAGATAATACTTATACATCATGTACGTAAAACAACAAGAAACCTACTAAAAAATGCACTTTCTACATAAATGGTACTTATTACGGTGTATTCATCTTTTAATCAACCATAGGTTGAGCTAGGCTAATCATGACTTACGCCATCTCTTTCCCAAACTTTGCTTTCAACTTCGCTAGTTTTGGTGGTATGACGGCATTGCAGTAGCCTTGCATGGGGTTTTGTCTGTAGTAGTCTTGGTGGTAGGCTTCTGCTTTGTAGTAGGATCTTAGTGGTTCTATGGTAGTGACTATAAGATCAGCATAATCTTTTTGGGCAGATTCTAATGCAGCTTCGGCTGCTTCTTTTGTCTCTTCATCTGTGTAGAGTATGGTAGAGCGGTACTGTGTGCCTCTGTCTCCTCCTTGTTGGTTGAGTGTAGTAGGGTTGTGGACTACAAAAAAGATGTCTAGTAGTGTGTCTACTGTGATGATGCTGTCATCGTAGCTTATTTTGATGACTTCAGCGTGACCTGTAGCCCCTGTACAGATTTGTGTATAGGTGGGGTCTAGGGTTTCACCATTGGCGTAGCCACTTTCAACGTCACTCACACCTTTGAGTGTCTCAAATACTGCTTCTGTACACCAAAAGCATCCACCACCTACTATTAACTCTTTATGTGCCATTTTGTTATCCTGTTAAATTATTATTTACTTTATTTGCTATAATATCTAAACTATTAAAAAATATATAAATTATTGGAGTTTTGCTATGAATATTAATGTCGTTTGTCCCCATTGTCTAAAGGTAAACCGTATACCAAAGAAAGAATCTTATGCAAAAGCAAACTGTGGAGAGTGTAAAGGCTCACTGTTAGATGCAACACCTGTAGTAGGTAATGCTAGTATCTTAGCTACTTTTGTGGCTAATTCAGAGTTACCTGTGGTAGTAGATTTTTGGGCACCTTGGTGTGGGCCTTGTTTGCAGATGGCACCACATTTTGAAAAAGCAGCTCTTGCTATGCCCCTTAAAGCACAGTTTATGAAAATAAACAATGATGATGAACAAACCTTAGGTTCTAAGTACCAAATATCAGGCATCCCTTGTGTACTTGTGTTTAAAGATGGAAAAGAGATAGATAGATTTACAGGAGCTAGAGATAGTGTACAGATAGAAAACTGGGTAAAGCAGTATATATAGATGAACAGAACACAAGTCAGTAAGATACTTCTCCTTGAAGATGACGCAAATCTCAATGAAACAGTCACAGAATTCTTAGAAGAACAAGGACACGAAGTAGTCTCAGTCTATGATGGGCATGATGCACAAGAGAAACTGTATGAGAGTAAGTATGATTTACTTCTGTTAGATGTCAACACACCTGGCATCAATGGCTTTGAACTCTTAAAGTTTGCTAGAGATGAGGGTGTGGTGGCTCCTGCTATTTTCATCACTTCGCTTGATTCTGTAGATGACTTAGAAAAAGGCTATGAGAGTGGTTGTGATGACTATATACGTAAACCTTTTGTTTTAAAAGAACTTAAAATACGTGTAGAAACTTTACTAAAACGTGGGTTCTTTCATGCTTCAAAAACCTTAATAGACATAAGTGAACATATCCAATATGACAGTAAAAACAATGAACTCATCATCAATAATGAAAGTGTTTCCTTGGGCAATAAAGAGTCTCTCCTACTTAAACTTTTTATGAAAAATGAAGGTGAAGTACTCGCACATGAGCGTATCTATGAGCATTTATGGAACTATGATGAAGAACCAAGTGATACAGCCTTACGTACGTACATAAAGAACCTTCGTAAAATCATAGGGAAGGAATGTATTGTCAGCATCAAAAAACAGGGTTACAAATTCATTACTGCTAAGTGAAAAAAAGTCACTCTTTAGATTTTTAGCACTGTACATGGCTATAGGTTTTGTGCTTGTGGCAGTACTCTCTGTCTACTACTATCAAAGTCAAGAGAAGTTGATGCTAGCAGAGCAAAGGGCATCACTTGCTAAATATGCATATATACAAACTAAAAGACTAAAAGTATTACATCATTTCTTTGATGAACGTACGGAGTATCCACGTGATTCACGATTTAACTCAGCTATTTATGATTTAGAACATGTAAAGATATTTTCTTTGTTAAAAGATAACAATGTACACTTTGATGAGGGCATCTATCTTACAGATAATTATATACATTTTGTAAAAATGCTAGATGACTTTTATTTGGGTACCAAATACCTAGTACTTGAGGTAGAAGATGATGGGCTGTGGCGAAGTAGTGTATGGAAAAACATTATAGGTTATGGTCTATTTAGTTTTCTGATTTTTATGCTTTTTGGACTCTATCTGGCAAAACTTTTTTTAAAACCCATGCGTGACTCTATTGTCTTGCTCGATAGGTTTATAAAAGATACCACACATGAACTCAATACACCACTTTCGGCCATACTTGCCAACATTGAGATGATGGATACTGAAGTAATGGTCGACAAAAACATCACCAAACTAAATCGTATAAATATTGCAGCCAAGACAGTTTCGACACTTTATAATGATTTGACATACTTGACACTAGAACAGGAAAAAGTGAATAAAGATGAGCCAATTGAACTTAAAGAACTTATCTATAATAGAACGGAGTATTTTAATATTTTAGCCCAATCAAAAAAACTTGAATGTAAGTTGGACTTAGTTGCGGCAACACTGTATGCAGACAGACGTAAGGTTACAAGAGTGATAGACAACCTAATCTCAAATGCTATTAAATACAACAAACGTAATGGTACTATCGGGATAATATTACGTGAGAAATCTTTAACTATATGGGATACAGGCATAGGGATAAAAGAAGATAAAGTTCCTTTTATGTTTGACAGGTATTTAAGATTTAACGAAAGTGAAGGAGGTTTTGGCGTGGGATTAAGTATTGTTAAAACTATATTGGATGAATATAAGATTGACATAGTGGTTGAATCTAAAGAAGGAAAAGGTACAAAGATGGTGCTAACATGGTAAAGTTATTGGTTCTTATTTTATGTTTAAACACGTTTGGTTACAGTCAAGATCTTTATGAAAAGCATTGTGTAGCTTGTCATAAAGACCTTCCTACATCTTTACAACGTATGTTTATGAATTATCTACTTGTTTATGGTGGTGAAAAAAACTTAAAAGCAGGGTTGAAACACTATTTAAAATACCCTTCTAAACATATATCTGTGATGTCTGATTTGTTTGTTGAAAGTTATGGCATTAAAGCAAAAACAACATTGAACGATGAGGTATTAGAAGAGGTATTAGATATCTACTGGGATAAATTTAAGGTTTTTGATAAATTAAAATAGTAAAGTATAAGTTACCTTAATGGACAAGGGTAAATTATAAAGGAATAGATATGAAAAAATTGTTGGTAGCATTTTTTGTTATAACGTTAGCGATGATGACAGTTTCTACAACTGTATCTGCAGGGGCAAGTGTTGCAAAAGGACAGAAAATATTTAAGAAAAAGTTTCGTAAATATTGTAAGTTCTCAGGTGTTAAGTTTGCAAGAAATCATACTCAAGATGAGTGGGAAGAGATTTGGGATGACGGTAGCTTTGCAAAAGAAGCAAAGAAGATATGTCCCAAATTAAAAATAAATAAAATTAAAAAAACTTGGTGGGAAAGTGTTTATGAATTCTCATACAAGTATGCCAGTGATGGTGTCGTTCCAAAGTGCTAAATGCACTGTAACAACTTGAAGCAGTAAAAAAACACTGCTTCATATTTCACCACTAACTTCACAATACTTTCACAATTACGTGATATGATACAACATCTTAAAATAAAAGGATACAAAAAATGAATACAATGACTAAAATAGCTGTAGCAGCTTTACTAGGAATGACACTTTTTTCTACAACTGCATCTGCAGATGTAAAAAAAGGGCAAAAAATTTACCTCAAAAAGCTTAAAGCTGCTTGTGGTTTTTCTGGAGCAAAGTTTGCTCACAAACATACTCAAGATGAGTGGGAAGAGATTAATGAAGCTGGTAAAATGGCTGATGAAATCATGAAGATTTGTCCTAAAGTTAAAAAAGTAAAAGCTAAATATGTTCCAGATGTATACGACTTTTCATATGAATATGCAAAAGACTCAGGGAATGTACCTAGTTGTTAAAATTTAATATAGGATTAAGTTAAATCACTATATTATTTTTTGAATCAAACTAAATCAGAGGAATTGATGTTAAATTATTTTATACATCAATATAATAAATTAAAATAAAGGAAATTAAAATGAAAAAATTAGCAATTACAATGTTACTCGCAGGATCTACACTACTTATGGCTGACGGTGCTGCTGCATACGCAAAATGTGTTGGTTGTCATGGTGCAAACGGTGAAAAAGCGGCACTTGGAAAATCTGCAATCATCAAAGGTCAAGATGCTGCTAAAACTATTGAGCAACTTAACGGTTACAAAGCTGGTACACTTAACATTCATGGAATGGGTGGTCTTATGAAAGGTCAAGTTGCATCTATGGATGAAGCGACTATCAAAGCTGTTGCAGAGCATATCGCAGGTATGAAATAGTCATTATTTCTATCTAGGTACAGGGCATTAGCTCTGTACCTATTTTTTTGCCAAATTTTTTATTATAAGTTTTTTTGATTAAAGCTTATAATTTTATAAACTAATTATTATACTTGGAGGATAATAGATGAAAAAAGTAACAACATTAGCATTAGCAGCTCTTTTTGGATTTGCTATGATGACAACAACAGTAAATGCAGGAAGTATTAACAAAGGTCAAAAGATTTATTCTAAAAAAATAAAAGGACAGTGTGCCGATAAAACGGGTGCAGATTTTGCTGCAGCTTTTAAACAAGCAGAATGGCAAGCAGCATTTAAAGATGGTAAATTTGAAGCAAAAATAAAAGAGTTTTGTCCAACACTAGAGACATATAAAGACAAATGGACTCCACATCTTTTTGAATTTGCAAATGAATATGCAAGTGACACAGGTAACGAACCAGCATGTTAAGTTGACATGTTACACCCGTTTCTTGGTGTAACACATTTGGACATTAGCCCTATCATAGGGTAATATCTTACATACTACTTCCACATTTTCCTGCTTCACATTTCATAGCGGATGATTCTACTTTTTTAGGTACTTCCTTTTTCATACCCGAAGCACATTTACCAGCTTCGCACTTCATAGCCTCTTCACTTTTTTGCTTTACATTATCTGTAGAACACTTGGTACTCAATCTGCCAGTCTCTTCTACTCGTACACAGCTATAGAGGTCTTTTGTTGTATTGGCAGCTAAGACACATTCTCTACGTGTATCATCTTCTTTAAGTTGGTCAAGTATATTCATCTTTTTTTTCACAAGCACGGCTGAACCATCTACCATGGAAGCTCCACATTTACCTGGTCCACATTTCATACCACCTTCAGTGATAGACTCTTCCTTTTCTTTGTTATTACATGCTGACAATATAAGTGTAAGCATAAGTAATGTACTTAAGAATATTGTATGTCTCATTTATTTTTTCCTTTTAGTTGGTGTTTTTCATATATTTCGTAAAATATAGGGATAAGTAGTAGTGAAAGTACAGCGGAAGAAACCACTCCACCAATCATCGGTGCAGCAATACGCTGCATCACTTCAGAGCCTACGCCATGTGTATACATAATGGGTAGTAGTCCTGCTAGTATGGCAAAAACGGTCATGAGCTTAGGGCGTACTCTTTGTACTGCACCTTCGTAGATGGCAGCGTTGAGTGCTTTCTTATCAAAGGCATTACCCATTTTATCTTTTTCTTCTTCTACCGCTTCTTTGAGATAGACTATCATCACAATGGCGGTCTCAGCCGCTACTCCAAGCAGTGCTAAAAACCCTACTATGATAGCGATACTCATATTGAACTGTAACATATCTATGTAAAATAGTCCACCTAGTAATGCAAAAGGAAGTGTAAAGAAAACGATAAGTGTCGGCACTAGTTCGCCTAATGCAAAATAGATAAGCACTAAAATGACCAAAAGCACAGTAGGGATAATCCACACGATTTTTTCCATAGCAGACTCTAAGTACTCAGACTGTCCTGCCCATTCTATGTAGTAGCCAGCAGGTAATTTTATATTTTCAAGTGCTTTCACGGCCTCTTCTTTGTATTCGACTACTGACATACCTAGTTGTGGTGTGATGTAGATGAATGTTACAGGGGTTGCCATTTCTGATTTTATAACTGAAGCACTCTCTTTGTACTCTATGTTTGCAAAGGTAGACAGAGGCACAAAACCAAGAGGGGTTTTTACTTGGATGTTACGAATGTCATCAAGGTTACGTCTCTCTTCTTCTTCAAAACGTACAGCTATAGGGTAACGTTCTAGTCCTTTATACATTGTACTTACTTGCATACCACCGATGGCAGTAGAAGTGTAGTCAAGTATGATATTTTTGCTTATGTTGTAGCGTGCTAGAGCCTCTGCATCGATGTCAATATCTATGAAAAACCCTGCAGATGCTTGGTCAGCGATGATGCTTTGTGTGCTTTTTAAGTCCCGTAAAGCACCTTCTATCTCTGAGGCTACTTTTTGTAGACCCTTAGAGTCTTTACCATAGAGTTTTATGCCTAGAGGGGTTCGTATCCCTGAGAGTAGCATGTCTATGCGACCTCGTATAGGGTACGTCCATGAGTTTACTAGACCTGGGACTTGTAAGGCTTTGTCCATTTCTGCCATGAGTTTTTCTGTGGTCATGCCTGCACGCCACTCTTCTTTAGGTTTAAAGGTGATGATGGTTTCTATCATGCCTAGTGGAGCAGGATCCGTAGCAGAGTTAGCACGTCCTCCTTTACCAAAGACTGTGTCAACTTCTGGAAAAGACTTGAGTATTTTGTCTGTTTTTTGTGTGAGTGCCTTAGACTGGTCTACCGATATACCATAAGGTGTGACAGGCATGTACATAACCGTTTGTTCATCTAGCATAGGCATGAATTCCCAGTTGAGACCTTTGTAAAGGGGTACTGCAAATACAAGTAGTGTTAGAGCCAGTAAAATCACAAGATATTTTAATTTAAGCCCCCATGTTAAAATGGGATTGTAGAGCCAAATGAAAAACCGATTAAGAGGATTTTTGGACTCTGGTATGATTTCACCTTTAACAAAAAATATCATAAGTACAGGAACGAGTGTCACAGAAAGTAAAGCTCCTGCTGTCATGGCAAAGGTTTTTGTAAATGCTAGAGGCGAAAAGAGTAAACCTTCTTGTCCTGAAAGTGCAAATATAGGTAAAAAAGAAACGACGACTAATGCTAAAGCAAAAAAGATGGGACGACCAACTACTTGTGAAGCTTTTACTATGGTGGCAATGCGTTCAGTATTGGTTAGCTCCCTTTGTAGTTTACCTTCTTGTTTATGTATGGCTTTATGGGCATTTTCTATCATAACTATGGAGGCATCTACCATTGCACCTATGGCAATAGCTATGCCCCCAAGTGACATGATGTTTGAGCCAATTCCAAAAAGTTTCATAAGTAAAAATGTAAGCCCTACGGTTAAAGGCAAAACAAGTAAAACAATAAATGAAGAGCGTAAATGAGCTAAAAATAATCCTATAATGATAACCACAATGATACTCTCTTCTATGAGTGTGGTTGTCAGTGTATTGACAGCTTTAGAGATGAGATCAGAACGGTCGTAGGTTGTGATGACATCAACATCTTCAACTTTAAGTTCTTTCATTTTATCTTTTATGCGTTCTAGTGCAGAGTAGACATCTTCTCCATAACGAAGCATCACGATACCACCTACAACTTCTCCTTCACCATTCAAGTCCGCCATACCCCGTCTAGCAGCAGGTACTTTCTCTACACGCCCAACTTGGGCTATGGTAATTGGGATGCCACCTTTGGTTGTGATAACAAGTTTGCTAATTTCATCAAGATCTTTAAGATATCCTTTTGCTTGGATCATCCATTCGTAACCATTTTGGATAACGATACGTCCTCCTGTGTCGTTGTTGTTTTCTTTTAGTGTACGTGTGATGTCTTTTATTGAAAGGTTATATTGTACTAAGGCATCATTATTAACCGTCACTTGAAAAGTAGGTATAAACCCACCTATTGAAGCGACTTCACTTACACCATCAACACCCATGAGAGCAAATTTATAATAGTAGTCCTGCAGTGTTCTAAGTTCGTCAAGTGTTTTTGTTTGTGAAGTGAGAGCATACTCATATGCCCAACCTACACCTGATGCATCTGGTCCAAGGGTAACTTCCATGTTGTCTGGAAGTTGGCTTTGTATGGATGCTAGTTGTTCTAGTACTCTGGCTCTACCCCAGTAAAGGTCAGTACCTTCTTTAAAGATGATGTAAATAAGGGCATTTTCATAGACTGAAAACCCACGTACCGTCTCTATGTTAGAGATGGCTAGAAACTGTGAGACTAAAGGGTAAGTACCTTGATCTTCTATGATTTCAGGACTTTGTCCTTTCCATGTCACTTGTACTATGACCTGAGGTGGTGAGAGGTCAGGCAGGGCATCAAGTGGCGTATTTTTCATCGACCATATGGAGCCTAGTACTATGAAAAGTGATGCCATAAGTACCAAAAAACGGTTTTTTACTGAAAAGGCTATGAGTTTTTCTATCATGACACACCTTTCAAGATGTAACTAGTTACATGAGACCACTGCTGAAGTGAACCTAGTGTTAACGTAGTGAAATGGACTTTGTTCATTTTGCGTCCTTTTCTAGTAGATACTATTGATTTGTGCATCGGAGTCCATCATGAACAGTGCATTGTTGACGATTTTATCACCTACTACTAAACCTTTGGTGACCTCAAAGTGTTTATTGTCTAAAGGTTTTAACTCAACTTCTAAAGGTTCATACTCACCTTTAAATTCTGTGGCAAGAAATACATACCATATACCTGATTTACGCATGGCAGCAGTACGTGGGATGACAAGCTTTTCACTACTTTTAGTAGTTGAATGTACTTTTGCGTACATACCAGGCTTTAAAAGTTCGTCTGTATTATCTATTGTCAGACGTAGTGTAGCTGTAGTCTCTTTAGGGTCAAGTATAGGATACAGGAGTGATTTCTTAGCATTAAAAACAGTTTCGATGCCTTTTATTTTTACTTTATGCTCTTCTAATTCAGTTAAGGTTTTAAGTTCATTTTGAAACAGCTTAACTTCCATCCAAACTTTATCAAGGTTGATAATTTGGAAAAGTCTTTTTTTATTATTAAAAGAAGACCCAGTGTTGATATTTTTTTCAAATATCCATCCTGAAATGGGTGCATAAACAGTAGTAAAAGTATTGGCATCACGTTTTGATGCAATAGTATTAATCTCTTTTTCACTTACACCTAAGAGTCTGAGTTTTATTCTTGCAGATTTAAGCATCGCAGGCATTGAAGTTTTCATGTTGTAGTTAAGTGAGTTAATATAATCTTGTTTTGCTTTATACACTTCTGGTGAGTATACTTTTGCAAGTGCATCCCCTTTTTTTACTTTTTTGTAGAGGGTATCTGCATAAAGGGTTTCAACAAATCCTGAGTACCAAGTTGTGACATCAACCATTGATGAGTCTTGTGCAACGATGTAGCCATAATTTATTTGTTCTTTTGCTGTGTTGATAGATTTAACTTCAACTGTTTTTACGTTAAACAGTTGTTTAATAGTAGGCTTTTTTGTAGTTGATTGTGAGACTTTTTTTTCTGTAGTTACTTTTGAAATATCCATGGCTGAACCACATTTTCCAGCTTCGCATTTCATACTTGACTCTGCATAGATGAGTAGAGGAAGTAAGGCTATGAGTAGATATTTTAACATTATATTTCTCCTATGAGTGATTTAAGTTTTGCTTCGGTTCTAAAGTATTCGGCTTTTATGGCGATGCTCTCTTCTTCCAAATTGAGTTTTTGTTCAAGAAGGTTTGTGTAGGCAAATAAATCAGCACCTTGTTGGATGCTTGCTTGTGTGAGTTCAAACATATGTTCAAGCTGTGGCAATGTTTCGTTGTGCAAAATGTTATAGATGGTATAGGCTTCTGTAAGTTTTGCATACATTGTTTTTATTTCACTTAGAAGAGATGACTTGTAATCTAAGGTTGCAGATGTTGCAGCTAATACCTCTTTACGTGCAGCTTCAGTTTTTAGTGCTTCACTACCATATAAAGGTATAGATGCTCCTATACTTATGCTCGCATAATTGTTATAAGCACTCCGATTGAAGTATCCAACTTGAACATAAGGATCAGGTGTACTTTCAAGTGCTTGTATACGTTCATTTTTTTGGGCAACTTCTGTTTGAGAAAGACGCATTGTATAAAGAGGATTGTTTTCAAGTTTATTTATATAATATTGTAAACTTTTAGGTGAACGCATATGTAATGAGTCATTGATTGTACTAACTTTTCTGTTTACTAAGTATCTCAATCGTGCTTGTTGACTTTTGAGTAATGATGTGTAGTTTGCTTTTTTTATCTTTACTTTTGTAAGTAAAAGACTTGCATTCATGCTATTTGCATGGTTTTTACTTTCAGTTGAGGCATAAGATGTATAGAGTCTTATATTTTGTTTTGAAACATCAATGTACTTATCTACGATATGTATACGAGCCTCAATCTCCTTAATGGTATAGGCAGTCATACGTATCTTCTCGGCTAATTTTACTTTGGCTGCATCATAAGAGTTGAGTATCACTTTTTTTTGTGCTTGAGTGTAGTCTTCTTTTGCATCTAACTTACCAAACCAAGGAAATTTTTGTTTAAAATTAAGGGCTTCAAACTGCATAGGTTCTAACCCTCTACTAAATGGATCAGAAAACTGTATATCATTTATGGTAAATGAGACATCTGGATTTGTAAAATTTTGCGAAAGTGCTATTTTTTCATCCATTGATGAGAGCGTATGTTTGATGCTTTGCAAAGAAGGATGTTCTTTGATAGAGTGTTTGATAAGTTGCTGTATGTTTTGTGCATGGACAGTCAATACAGTTGCTAGGGTTAAAAATAGAATACGCATGTTGTTCTCCTATATAATTTAGGATAATTTTAGTCTTTTATTGTGTATGGAGTGTGCACATGGCTTATAGCAATACTGTTTAGACACGATAATTCAAGTTTAAGTAAAATCATAGTTTACTATCCAAAGAGAAAAGTTTTTGAGGATTCCAAGCAAAGACTTTTCTTGCCTGTTTAATGTTTGAGAATTTATTGAGATTGATAAAATTAATTGCTAAACTTCTCATCATCGTTTGCACAAAAGGTATTTGTCCTGTTCTTATGCGGCACATATCTTCTTCAAAGCTCACATCTTTTACATAATGTAAAGAGTTTTCAATGCTCCAATGACTTCTAATATTAAACCACCAACTAAACATATTAATTTATGCTATAATACTACATGAAAAAAAGAGATGCAAGAACACTAAAAGTAGAAGTACAGCAAGAGTTGAGATACCAAATAATACGCTTGCGTAAAAAAGGTATCCCTAACCATGAAGTAGCAAAGATGGTAGAGATGAGTAAAGAGTCTACATCAAGAATATGGGCAATGTATAAACGTGGTGGTATGAAAGCTATTATCTTAAAACAAAGAGGCAGAAAAGATGGAGCTAAAAAGACACTAAGTGTCCAGTTTCACCACGTTATGGTCGCCTAGTTCAAGAAGTAAAAGTGATAGCTTAGCAGCATAGTAGTAAAATCTTTACAGCAAATAAGGATTTTAAAGAATGTCGCAAGTCTATCACTCTA
>Ga0256840_1002462_pt1 | contig 16231 bp, 12 predicted proteins | sample 355202metaG_FD_185969 | JGI IMG/M metagenome (GOLD analysis project Ga0256840, IMG submission 185969) | Hydrothermal vent microbial communities from Mid Atlantic Ridge, Atlantic Ocean - 355-202 | ecosystem: Environmental > Aquatic > Marine > Hydrothermal vents | place: Atlantic Ocean: Mid... | reverse complement strand
GGCGTAGCGGTGTCGGCCAAGCGGAGGCGTACATGGAGTACGTCGAGCATTGGCCGTACCCGCTACAACGCAGTAGATCGGACTTTTTGCGACGCCATCAAGTGGAAAGTCCACGGAAATGAATGAGCGCTCATTTGTTTTTTTCTGGCGCAAACACGGGTTTTTCTCATCCTGTGGGACTTTGTAGCGGCAGAGGAGGGGGGTCAATATCTGCCAAGGTATTGGTCAAGATCAAGGCCCTGGTCCTGGTATTTTTTCAGTTTCCGCCAGAGGGAGACCCGGTCGATCCCCATTATCCTTGCCGCTTTGGATCGGTTGCCGTCCACGCTTTTGAGTACCGACAGGATATAATTCCGCTCGTGTTCCTCCAGGCTGTGCAGGTCGGAGTGTGCCGGAGTGGTTGGCACTGTTGCCGGTGTGTCATGTCCTGGCAGGTCCGGCGGCAGATGGCGGACCTTGATCTCGTCTTCGTTGCACAAGGCCAGGGAGCGTTCGATGATATTTTCGAGTTCGCGGACATTGCCCGGGTACTCATAGGCGGTGAGGAAATCCAGGGCATCGGCTGAAATGGTTTTGACCTTCCCGTCGGTGGCCGGGTGTTTGGCAAGGAAGTGGCTGATCAGCAGCGGGATGTCATTCCTACGTTCCCGCAGGGGTGGAATGAAGAGAGACACCACGTTGATACGATAATAGAGATCCTTACGGAATGTCCCCCGGGCCACTTCGTCTTTGAGGTCCCGGTTGGTTGCAGCAAGGATACGGCAATCGATGGGTATCTCCCGGGTGCCGCCGACCCGGAGGATCTTTTTTTCCTGCAGGACCCGCAATAGTTTGACCTGCATGGTGAGCGGCATCTCACCGATTTCGTCGAGCAAGATGACCCCGCCTTCGGCCGATTCCAGCAATCCCATCCGGAAGCCGGTGGCGCCGGTAAAGGCCTCTTTCTCGTGGCCGAACAGCTCGTTGAGCATCAGTCCTTCGCTGAGGGCCCCGCAGTTGATGGGCAGAAAACGCTTGTTGGCCCTGGGGCTCAGTTCGTGGATGGTGGATGCCACCAACTCCTTGCCGGTCCCTGTCTCACCGGTGATGAGGACATGGCAGTCGAGCTGGGCCACCTCGGCGATATCGTCCTTGAGCCTGAGTATGGCCGGGTTCTGGCCGATGAACTGGACTCGCCGTTTGCCGTTGATCTGCTGCTTGAGCAGCAGGACTTCCCGTCGCAGCCTGGTTTTTTCCAGGGCCTTTTCAACCAGCTCCTGTAATCTGGGGATTTTGAACGGTTTTGGCAGGTAGTAGAAAGCTCCCTTGAGCATGGCGTCCACAGCAGAGTCCACGGTGGCAAAACCGGTGATGATGATGACTTCGGCATCAGGTTGTTTTTTCTTGACGGTCTCCATGAGCTGCATACCATCCATTTCGGCCATGCGCAGATCGGTGATAACCAGGTCAAATCGGGTCCGTCCCAGGTGATCCACAGCCTCAAGGCCGTTGTGCGCGGTCTCCACCTGGTAACCCTCCCTGGTCAGGACATGGGCTATATTCTCGCGGTTGACGATTTCGTCATCCACAACCAGGATGTGGATGGGGTGTTCTGCTGCCAGCATGACTAATCCTGTGGACGGGTGACGTGGTATGGTTTCGCCCCCGGCCCGGGGACCAGTGGCAGGGTGATTATAAAAAGGGTGCCCATGTTCTTGCGGCTTTCAGCACGAATACTGCCGCCGTGTCTCCTGATAATACCATGGGCAACAGACAGGCCAAGGCCACTCCCCTTGCCCTCGGACCTGGTGGTGAAGAAGGGATCAAAGATGTATGGCAGGGCATCGGGGTCGATTCCCCGACCGGTATCCCGTATCCGGATCACCACCCGGTTTCGCTGATGCTGGGCGGAAGCGGAAAGGATGATTTCCCCCGGAGGATCGATGGCCTGGATGGCGTTGATCAGGAGGTTGAGGAAGACCTCGGTCATTTTCTGGCTATCCATGGGCAGGGTGATCTGTCCGTCGATATCGCTCAGGATACTTATGCCCGGCGGCACTTCGTTTCTGGCCAGCATCACGGCCTTGTCGATCACCTCGACCAGAGAGCGGGGAGAGATCGTGAAGTTATGTTCTCTGGAATATTCCAACAGGCTGCTGACTATCCTGCTGGCCCGTTGGGCTTCCTCGTCGATGGTTTGCAGCAATTTACGGATATAGGAGAGATCCCCCTCTTCCAGTTCGTTCAGTGCGATCTGACTGGAGGTGGAAATGTTGTTGAGGGGATTGTTGAGCTGGTGGGCTGTTCCCGAGGCGATGGTGCCCAGGGAAGAAAGTTTATGGGCTTCCAGCAGGCGGACCTGATCCGCCTCCATCTCCCGGGCAATGGAATAAAAGGCGTGAAAAATATCGGTTGTTTCAGAAGAGCATCCTTTTGAAGGCTCCGGTGGAATGACTTCAAAGCAGCCCTTGGCGATGGAGCGGGCTGTCTTCTCCAGCTTTTTCAGGGGGCAGAATATCCCCCGCCACAGAGAAAGGAGCATGGCCGCCAGGAGCAGGATGGATACGATGAAAAAAGCGACTATCTGGTCTCTTAGCCTGGACACCATCGTCTGAAGGTGATTCTCCTCTTCCCGGACCAGCCTTCTTGAAAGCTCCTGCAGCCGTGCCCCGGCCATGTCTGCCTGGCGGAGGCTTGTCGGGGTTGCCGTTCCCTTGCGGAGCGAATCCCGGATGCGGAGCATGGTCTGCCGATAGTGGTGACTTGCCTTCATCATCTTCTCCAGTGCCTGGCTGGCGTGGGTGTTGATGATACGTCTCGACAGGGCGAGCCGTTTTTCGTTGATGCGTTGTTGAAGCTCCATGTTGTTGTTCAGGTCCTGTTGGCGGTGACCAATGATATATTTTTCCTCGGCCTGTCTGAGCATCTCGATCAGCATGTTCAGTTGACCGGCCTGGACAAGGTGGTCGAGTTCACGGTTGAAATTCCTGAAATCCCGAAGTGGCACAAGGACGAGAAGCCCGAGGATGGTAATATAGGCGATACTGTTGAGAATCAGTCTGTTGAGATGGGTTAGAGGAAAAAACATTGGATGGTTCGTCAGCGTTCTGGTTTGTTTCCAATGGGTGTGTGTTGCAAAAAGCATCCGTGTTGCAAAGGGCAACGTTTCTGTTGCCCTCACCTTGCTGTCCGGGAAAAGAGTCGGTTTCTTTTTTGTTCCCGGTTTTTCCGCCGGACACTGCTTATTTCACTATAGCCGTTGCAGGAGATCCGGGCGGAAAAAATGGTCCCTGTCCGGTACAACCCAGGGCCAGTGTCGTAAGAGCCGTATTTTTTCAGTAGCGTTGCGCCGGTTGATAGAAAATATGTATCATACGTTGTGGTTGTTTCGGCAGAGGGATGACGGCCGGCAATATCGTTGCTGATGTTTTCACCTGCTGTTCTCTGGACGACAGGAAGATTGCCACGGGCCGGCTACCTGGTTGCATTTTGTAACATTTTGCCGGCAGAAAAGAAAGTCCGCGCGTGAGAATATTGTGAGGTGTGTATCGTAACCTGTTGCTTGGTCGTTATAATTTTCGTTGTAGATGTTGTGGTACGTTTTGTGCTTCCTGGAATCTCTGGTTCAGGTCAACACTACATGGACATGGAAAAATTGTTGAGTATGGATGAAGTCAGGAAGACCGTACCGAAAATCCTGGTTGTGGGCGGGGATTCATTTTCCGAGCCTTTGATGGAGTATGCCCTGAAGATGGCGCAACGGCTGGACTTCGAAATCATTTCTCTTAATATCGGCGAGGACATGCTTACCCTGTCCGGGACAGAGCGGGAACAGGAGGAAGTCCGGTTCTATGAACGGGCGAAAAGTTCGGCGGCAGATTTTGCCGAACAGGGGAGAAAGATGAGCGTTAATGTGACTTCGGTGATCGATATCAATGAGAAAAAGAAGGCCATTGCCGAAATGGAGAAGCAGGATTCTTCCATCCGGTATATTCTGTCTGAACCGGAGCCGGGTCGTATCGGGACAGCCGGTGGTAGGGTGGTGAATCCGGTCTTCAACCTGGTCTGTTCCAGGTGATGAAGAGCCTGTCAAGGCAGCAATTCCCGATATGGCCTCAATGCCTGAAATAGGGCGGTATCTGGAAAAGTCGTTTCGTAAACTTTTACATCTATCATCTTGTTTTTATAAAAAATTTATTTGAAAAAACCTGATTTTTTGCTTGACATAATCCGTGAAATCGGTCGCGATTTTTCTTGTGATATCAATATGTTACAAGGAGAATCGAGATGTCGTCGCTCAAAAATATCGTTAACCGGCACCGTAACTCGGGAAAAACGTTTCGCAGGATAAGAATGCGCTGTCATCTTAATGCAGATAAACTCTACGCACGCATACGGACCGATTTCGACATGGTCCCGGACCATCGGGCAAGCAACAGCAGTATTGCCATGACCGATGCCCTGCTGTCCGGATTTGCCATGTTCTGCCTGAAGGATCCTTCATTACTTGCCTTTGAAAAGCGCAAGCAGGAAGAACCTGAAAGTCTGCACGAGGTGTTCGGTATTAGCCGCATTCCCAGTGACACCCAGATGCGCACTATCCTTGATCCTCTTGATGTCAGAACTATCCGGCGCCCCTTCAAAACCATATTTGCCCAACTCCAGCGAGGAAAAGTGCTGGAAAAGATGACCTGGTTGGGCGGGTACCATCTGCTGGCCCTTGACGGAACCGGCATCTATACTTCTGAAAAAATGGGTTCAGCCTACTGCCTGCGCAAAAGAAAGCGCAACGGTAAGGAGGAGTATTATCAGCAAATGTTTGCCGGTGCCTTTGTCCACCCTGAACGTTCCGAGGTGATCCCCACCTGTCCGGAAATGATCGTTAAGCAGGACGGCATAAAAAAGAATGACTGTGAACGAAACGCTGCCAAACGGTACCTGGCGGATTTCCGCCGGGAACATCCCCACCTCAAAACCATAGTGATCGAGGATGGGCTTGCCTCCAATGCCCCGCATATCCGGGAGCTGGAGAAACATGATCTGCGCTATATCCTTGGGGTAACGCCCAACGATCATGAGTATCTGTTCCAGTTGGTAGACGAGGCTGCTGCCTCGGGAGAGATCAGCGAATTCCACCTGCCCGATCCGGATAACCCCGAGGTGCATCACTGTTTCCGTTTTCTCAACAATGTCCCTCTTAACAAAAGCAGCGAGGACTCGTTACGGGTCAATTTCCTGGAATACTGGGAAACAGACAATGCGGGCAACATCCGGAACCGATTTTCCTGGGTAACGGACATCTCCATCAGCAGAGATAACGCCTACGAGATCATGCGTGCTGGCCGCTCCCGATGGCGTATTGAGAACGAGGCCTTCAATACCCTGAAAAATCAAGGTTACAATCTGGAACATAACTACGGCCTGGGCAAGCAGCACCTGAGTGCGGTATTTGCCCATCTGTTGATGCTTGCTTTCCTGGTGGACCAAGTTCAGGAGCTGTGCTGCCCACTGTTTCAGGCGGCCCGCGCTAAATGCGGCACAAAACGGTATCTCTGGGAAAGGATTCGAGGCTTTTTCAGTGAATATATTGCCCCATCCATGGAGGTGATCCTCCACTACATTGTCCACGGTATTCCCAAAAACAGAAAGCGCATAGAGGCGCCATGGGACTAGCGGCCGTTCGGAATATCAAATTGTCAAGGATCATGCCTTTCCGGGAAACAGATGCCGGAAAGAAGACCGGAGAAGTAGGTTCAATTTTCGGCTTTTTCTCCAGTAAAACAGTACTCGCAGCCTTCCTGAGCTCATTTTAGGTCAGGAAGCGGTACAAATGAATCTGAGCTGCGCAAATCTCACCCACTTTTGTCGGAGTGAGGGCTAAAGCGGGAATGGCTGCTGTCAAGGTGAGGCTGATGCGCGCCTGACAGTTGCTTGAAGGAGTTCGGTCAGGTAACGGATTGTATTTTCATACAGAGAAGGAGACAAACACATGGCAATCATAACAATATTCAGTGCGGACTTCTGCAGGGAGCAGGAGGTGGTCAAAGAGCTGATCAGCAAGACCAACTTCAGGTTGACCACCACGGATCAGATCGTTGCCGAGGCAGCGATGCTTGCCGGCATGGATGAAGCCAAGGTACGACGGGCTCTGACCCTCAGGACTTCGGTTTTTGAAAAATTCACCCATGAGAAACAGTTTGCCCTGGCCCACATCAAGCTGGTCCTGTCCAAGATGCTCATGGTTTCCGCGGGCCGGGACCTGATCCTGACCGGCTATTCCAGTCAGCTCATCCCCAAGGAGATCACACATTTTTTCAGGGTAGGCCTGATTGCCGACAAGCAGTACCGGATCAAGGTCGCCATGGAGGAGCGGGGGGTGTCCAGCCGGGAGGCCGAAAAGCTCATCGCCCGTCTTGACGAGGAACGGGTGCAGTGGCTGGCAAAATACTGCGGTATCCAGGATGCATTCAATCCCGCTGATTATGACCTCCTCATTCCCATGAACAAGGAGTCGGTCAAGGATGCCGCCGAACTGATCATCAGTTACCTGGACAAGGATATTCTGCAGCCTACACCAAGCTCGGAACAGGCTGTGGAGGATTTTAACCTCCAGGCCATGGTTGAGGTGGCCCTGGCTAAAAAAGGCCATGATCTGACCGTGCAGGCGGTCAATGGCAAGGTCAAGATCATTATCAACAAGAACGTTACCCGCCTCAACCGGCTCAAGGAGGAACTGAAAAGCATTGTCGAGCAGGTCGATGGTGTCGATGAGGTTGAGATCGGCTTGAGCAAGGATTTTCACCAGACCGACGTCTACAGAAAGTACAACATGGAGATGCCTTCCAAGGTCCTTCTGGTCGACGACGAGCAGGAGTTTGTCAAGACCCTGTCCGAACGGCTGGCACTGCGGGACATGGGATCGGCGGTGGTACATGACGGTGAGTCGGCCCTGAGCCTCATCGAGCATGACCAGCCCGATGTCATGGTTCTCGACCTGAAGATGCCCGGAGTCGACGGTATCGAGGTCCTGAAGCGGGTCAAGGAGAGCAATCCGCAGGTGGAGGTCATCATCCTTACCGGCCACGGTTCTGAAGAGGACAGGAAGAAGTGTATGGAACTCGGCGCCTTTGCCTACCTACGGAAACCTGTGGACATTGCCAAGCTGAGCAGTGTGATCAGGGAGGCGCATGAAAAGGTCCGCAGGCAGAAGAAGTAGCGGTGGACCGGAGATGTCGCTTTTCAAGCGGATAAAGTTCTCGTTCTGGAATCACAAGGAGCGGGTTGCCAGGGCCGAGGGGCAACAGTATATCTTCCGCAACAAGTGGAAAATGCTGGCAGCGGGTATCTGTCTGCTGACCCTGGTGCCCCTGGGAGTATCCACCATTTTTTTCTACCAGAACAGCAAGGAGCAGGCGATCCGGGAGCTGCTCGAGGAAACCACGGTGTTTGCCGCGGACACGGCCTTGGATGTCTATATGTTTCTCAAGCAGTATATCATGGTGCTCCAGGTCATCGGCACCATGTACGGTAAAGAGCAGCTTTCCAGACCCGGGGTGCTGGAGGAGATATTCGCCAGTATGGCCAGGACCGATGACGCCTTAGTCCATCTCGATGTCCTGGGTGCCGAGGGTCATGTCCTTGCCAGCAGTTGCGCCGACCCCCACTGTGTCCGGCATCAGGATATCAGGTGGATCGACGATCTCCAATCTGAAAATTTCAGTATGGGGCATATCTCTGATAGGGAAGGGAGACACTATCTTTTTGTCCGGGTCAGGGTCGCTGCCGACAACGGGGATGTCTTTTACCTGCGCGGTCTGCTGCCACCAGATGCCATCAAAGGTTTTCTTGCGAAACTTGAACTGGAGGATATCGTTGATGTCTTTATCGTGGACAGCGGGAATTTCCTTCTGACAGAATCCTTCTATTTCGGACCTTCCGGGCAGAAGGCTCTCGTGCCCGATACCGGGGACCTGCCAGCCGCCATCATGATCGACAACCCCAGGCCGGACAGGGTTGGCGGAGCGATCCTGTTTTCAGGCACAGACTATATCGGCGGCACGTCCATGAAGCTTGGCATGGTGGTGTCGGAGCGGAACCTGGAAAAGTTCAAGAAGCGTATCCACCATTATATCATAGGCCTTTTAACACTTTCCACGATCTTTTTGCTCCTTGTCGTTTTTACGCTGGTCACCTACGTGGTGCAGAAGCTGTACCAGGCAGATCTACGGCGCAGGGAATACCTCGACCAGGTGGCGAGAACCGACAAACTTGCTTCTATCGGCCGGCTTGCCGCCGGTGTCGCCCACGAGATCAACAATCCGCTGGCCATCATCAACGAAAAGGCCGGCTTGCTCCAGGATCTCGTCAGGTACAACGACGAGTACCACCACGACGAACGACTGCTCGCAATCACGGATTCCATCATTGCGGCTGTGGAGAGAGCTGGAACCATCACCCATCGCTTGCTGGGGTTCGCCCGGCAGATGGACACCTCTGTGCAGGCCATGGATGTGGAGCACGTGGTACGCGAGGTGGTCAGTTTTGTCAGGAAGGAGGCAGAGTACAAGGCTATCACCATTGATGTCGAGGTGGCCGGGGATGTGGGTGAGATTATCAGCGATCGCGGCAAACTGCAACAGATCCTGCTCAACCTGCTCAACAATGCCATAGCTGCCACGGATACGGGTGGTCGTATTGAAATCACTGTTCGCAATCTCCGTGATGAACATGCTGTTGCTCTGACGATCAGTGACAATGGCTGCGGTATCAGTGAAGAGAACCAGAAAAAGGTCTTTGAACCATTTTTCTCCACCAAGACCAAAAACGGGGGCACCGGCCTGGGGCTGGCCATCACCTACGGCCTGGTACGGGATCTGCGTGGTTCCATGGAGCTGGAAAGCGTGGTCGGTCAGGGGACGACCTTCACCATAATCCTGCCGTACGAGATTTCAACAGAGGAAGAATAGGTCATGCGTGTACTGCTCGTTGATGATGAGAAGGAGTTGGTTTCCACGCTCGCGGAAAGATTGTCGTTTCGCGGTATTGCTGCCGACTGGGTGACCAGCGGGGCCGATGCTCTACGGGAAATGGAAGAAAATGAATATGATATTGCTGTACTCGATGTCAAGATGCCCGGCATGGGAGGGCTTGAGCTGGCGCGTGAAATACGCAGCCGCCAGCCCGATCTCGAAATCATCTTCCTGACCGGACATGGCTCGAAAACAGACTTCGACGAAGGCGTCAGCCAGGCCGGAGAGGGATATTACCTTGCCAAGCCCGTTGACATCGAGATCCTGGTAGAAAAGATGAACGCCGTCCTTGGCTGACGCGCCTCCACCGGGAGATCAGGAGGATCCGGTCGTTACGGGCACGCCGGCTTTGTACGGTCATGCGACCTGGAAACGGTGCCAAGAATCCGGGGTACCGGGCCGGCTGATATATTGTGCGATGCAACGGCAAACCGTACAGAGCTGCCGGCCCGGAGACGGGTCGGTCAACAGGAGGTCACTGTGGATATCAAGTGGGATATTGCCGGACCGAGCGGTCTGCGGTTTTTCGGCAGGATGACCGCCTCTGCGACCCATGAGCTGAACAACTGTCTCGGGATCATCAACGAAAATGCCGGCCTGCTTGAAGATCTGGTGTTGATGGCACAGCAGGGGATGGAGGTGGATCCAGAGAGATGGGTTACCATCTCCGGCAGAATCAGCAGCCAGGTCCGGCGGGCGGAGGAGATCACCCGGCGTCTGAACGGGTTTGCCCACAGTGTGGACAGTGACCTGATCACGGTTGATATCTGCTCATTGGTCAGTATGGCAGCCTCGCTCTCGAAACGTTTGCTGGCTGAAAGCGGGGTCGTGGTTACGATCGAGAAGAAGGCCGAGGGGATCCTGGTGCCTGTTGCTCCCTTTCAGTTTCTTCATCTGCTCGGTCGTTGCCTCGAATTTGCCGGTCGACATGTTGCCGGACCGGAAAGGAATCTCCGGATGACCTGTCACCGTAGCGCAGCGGGAGTGGCTGTTATTGGCATCTTTGGTTTGGCCCTGGATGGAGACGAGGTGTTTCCCGGTGTGATCGAACAGGCGTTGATGGAATCCCTGGCTGTCACGCTTCGACAGGGGGAGGGCCGTGACGGCCTGTTGCTCGGCATCGGGAAAGGCGATCTTCATGCGGGCGGATAGCACGATGCTGATGTCAGCGGAGTCGTGATCTTTTTGAGTGGGGGCCGCTCTGTTGAGCGATGGTGCCTGTGAAAAGTTTCCGTGCCTGCGCCTGTAGATACAGGAAGGCAGACATGATGGCGTCGCAAAAAGTCCGATCTGCTGCGTTGTAGCGGATACGGCCATGCTCGACGTACTCCATGTACGCCTCTGCTTGGTCGACACCGCTACGCCTTGTATCTCGAAATTTTATGCTGAGCCATCTTTGAAGTGTGATGGGCTTTTTACGAGTCCATCAGATATGAAAGAGAACACCTGGATATGCAGTGCTGGAGGAGAGGTGTTTTCCTGGGTACGTTCAATTTGTGAAGGAGGAAGAGGAATGAGAAACGGATTGCATAGAATGTTGCTGGCACTTGGCGTCGCAGGGGCATGTCTCCTGTTGATAACGGGTGTGGCCCTGGCTGGGGAGGAGGCGGTCAAGACCGTTACCCTGACCCCGCGGATGGGGGTGGTCATGGGGGTGCTGGTCCTCGCCATCCTGCTGTTTATCTTCGAGTTCGTCCGCGTGGACGTGGTCGGCATCATCATGATGGTCATTCTGCCCATCCTGGGCGTGGTGACGCCCAAGGAGGCCATCAGCGGCCTGTCGAGTAACGCCGTGGTCTCCATCATCGCCGTCATCATCATCGGTGCCGGCCTGGACAAGACCGGCTGCATGAATGTACTGGCGCGCAATATCCTCAAGATCGCCGGCAAGTCGGAGAGCCGGATCGTCACCCTGATCGCCGGCACGGTCGCCTTTATCTCCAGTTTCATGCAGAACATCGGCGCCGCGGCCCTGTTCATGCCGGCTGCCATCCGCATCGGCCGCCAGACAGGGATTCCGGTGTCCCGCATCCTCATGCCCATGGGATTCTGCGCCATCATCGGCGGCACCATCACCCTGGTGGGCGCCAGCCCGACCATCCTGCTCAACGACCTGATCGACCAGGCCAATTCGCTGGGGTTCATGCCCGAAAAGATCGAGCCGCTCGGTCTCTTCACCCAGACACCCATCGGCCTGGCGCTGGTCACCTCGGCCATCCTCTACTTCATCTTCCTCGGCCGTTTCATCCTGCCGGCCAAGTCGGCCGACGACGGGGGCGAAGGCGGCCTGATGCCCGATTCCATCGCCGATACCTACCACATGATCGACACGATCTACGAGTTGCAGGTGCCGCCTGACAACCATGACATGCGGCCCCTTGAGGAACTCGGAATCCGTGAAAAGTATCACATCAACATCATCGCCATCTACCACCAGCGCACGAAGGCCAAGACGCTGGCGCCCCGCAAGAGCGACCGCCTCGAGCCCGGCGATACCTTCGCCGTCATCGCCCAGAGCAAGGAGAGTGTCGAGCGGATGGCAGAAGAGATGCACTACACCCTCAAGCCCGATCTCGAGCACTTTGCCGAGGACCTGTCGCCCAACAACTCCGGCATGATGGAGGGTATCATCACCGAACGGTCGGAGCTGGTCGGCAAGACGCTCAACGAGGTCCATTTCAAGGAGGCCTTCGAGGTCAATCCCATCACCATCTGCACCGGAGGCTACTGTATCTTCGGTGACATCACCAATCACCGGCTCAAGGTTGGTGACGCCATCCTGATGTTCGGTCCCTGGCCCACCTTCCACTGGCTGAAATCAAAGAACACCTTTGCCTTCACCACCGAAGTCAAGGGTGAACTGATGCGGGAGGACAAGGCCAAGGTGGCGGTCTTCTGGCTCGGTGTCGCCCTGGCCCTGGTACTGGGTTTCCAGCCCCTGATGGCGATGATCGGGTTTCCCGACATGAAGCTCTCTCTCTCCGTCTGTCTTCTCACCGGCGCTCTGGGCATGATCCTGAGCAATGTCATGAGCATCGACGAGGCCTACGAGTCAGTGGACTGGATGACGGTCTTTCTGCTCGGCGGCCTGATTCCGCTGGGCCTGGCCTTCCAGAAGACCGGCGCGGCCGAGTACATCGCCGTCACCATCATGAACGCGATCGGTTCCGTGCCCACCATCGTCTTCCTGCTGGTGGTCGGTCTGCTGACCTCGTTCTTCACCCTTGTGGTCTCCAATGTCGGCGCCACTGTGCTGCTGGTGCCGCTCTGCATGTCCATGGCGGTCCAGGCCGGCGCCGACCCGCGTATCACGGCCATGGTTGTGGCCCTGGCCGCCTCCAACACCTTTGTCCTGCCCACCCACCAGGTCAACGCCCTGATCATGCGTCCCGGCGGCTACCGGACCGTGGATTATGCGCGTGCCGGTGCCGGCATGACCATCCTGTTCCTTGTGGTGCTGATCGGGATGTTGTATCTCTTCTATTAGAGTGCTGTCTTTCCACCCCGGCAACCTGCGGCAGTGCGCAGGTTGCCGAACTATCAAAAGGAGAAAGTGTGACAATGCGATACTACAGTCTGAAGCAGGTGTGTATCACGCGGATCCTGCCCTGTGTCCTGGGGATTCTACTGGTCATGTCGGCCATCCCGGCCATGGCCGGCGAGGAGGCCGGCTCCCACGGCGGGGCGACGGCCGCGGGGACGGAACAGTTACGAATCTTCGGCAAGATTCTCAATCCGCACGGCGTCGGCGTGGCTGACGCCGAGGTCAAAGTTCTGTTCAACGGCAGGGAACTGGAGGCCGCGGTCAGCGCCCACGCCGCCCACGGTTCCGGCGGAATAACGACGGCCAGGGACGGTTCCTACCAGGGCGTCTTCCGGTTGCCCCGGGGGGAGCTGGAAAACGGGGTCCTCGAGGTCGAGGCCTACAAGCCCAGCTATGCCAGGATCAAGGTCCAGGTTCCGCTGGAGGATATCGCGCGCGGACCGGCCGGGATCAGTATCGGCACCGATGTCGAGATCAAGCGGCACATGGGGCCGGCCTTCTGGATCTCGACCGTTGTCTTTGTCCTTGCCTATATCCTGATCTCGTTCGAGCTTCTCCACCGGACCCTGGCCGCCATGCTGGGCGCATCCATCATGCTGGTCATCAGCTACACGCTGGGCACCTTCTACCCGGAGTATCATATCCTGTCCTACGAGAGCGCCATCAGGGCCATCGACCTGAACGTGATCTTCCTGCTGATGGGCATGATGATCATCGTCGGTATCCTTAAACATACCGGTGTGTTCCAGTGGTGCGCCTACAAGTGTTACCAGCTGGCCCGGGGCAATGTCATCATCCTGGCCATCATCCTTATGTCGTTCACCGCCGTGGCCTCTGCATTCCTGGACAATGTCACCACCATGCTGCTCCTGACCCCGGTTTCCATCGAGATCGCCCTGTCGCTCGGAATCTCGCCCATTGCCCTGCTGATCCCCGAGATCCTGGCCTCCAACATCGGCGGCACCGCTACCCTGATAGGCGATCCGCCCAACATCATGATCGGTTCCTATGCCGGGCTCACCTTTGTCGAGTTTGTCAAGAACCTGGCCCCGGTCTGCGTGGTGAGCATGGTGGTGCTCTTCGCCTACACCAAGCTGGTCTATAACGGCGAATACAAGAAGGCCCATGTCACCGACATCAAGGCCTTCGTCGCCAAGCTGCGCCAGGAATATCAGATCACCGACGCCACGCTGCTCACGGTGGGCCTGATCATCATGGGAATTGTCATCGCCATGTTCCTCACCCACGGCGTCCTCCACATGGAGGTCTCCATCGCCGCCCTGTTCGGCGCGGCCCTGCTCTTCACCTACGGCCTGCTGACCAAGAAGATCGACCTGCTGGAGCTGATCGAAAAGGATATCGAGTGGACGACGCTGCTCTTCTTCATGTTCCTCTTCATCCTGGTGGGGGCGGTGGAGGAGGCCGGCCTGCTCGATATCGTCGCCGACTGGGTCCGGCAGCTCTCCGGCGGCAACCTGGTTGTCTCCATCTGTCTCATCCTCTGGGTGTCGGCCATCATGAGCGCCTTTGTCGACAACATCCCCTTCACCGCCACCATGCTGCCCATCGTCGGCTACCTGACCACGGTCATTCCCGGCGCCGAGAGCGGTGTGCTCTGGTGGGCCCTGGCCTTTGGCGCCTGCTTTGGCGGCAACGGCACCATGATCGGCGCCAGCGCCAACGTGGTAACCCTCGGTATCGCCGAATCCGCCGGCCATCCGATCCGGTTCTTCGGGTTCATGAAGGTGGCGTTTCCCTACATGATTATCAGTGTGGCCATTGCCAATGTCTGGTTGCTGGTTGCCTATTAGGTCGAACCGTAAACGAGGAGTTACACTATGAGAACAGTTGAAGATACAGTACGTTTCCTGGTTCCCCTGGACATCGACGGCTCCAGGGACCAGTCTGTGGAGCTGATGAAGTGCCTGGCATCCATCCTTGGCGACCGTCTTGGGAAGATTACCCTGCTCCATGTCATGGCCGGCAGATACCTGAGCGAGCATATGGCCAATATCGATTTCCGGGCCAAGAACATCATCTCCACCGACAAGTTCAAGGAGCTGCGCCGCGGCTATATCGAGGGCCAGATCCGGCCGGTCCTCGAGACAGCGGCGGACGAGATCCGCCAGGCCGGGCTGGAGGCCGCCATCGAGATCGAGATTGAAGACGGCGATCCGGTCGAGCAGATCGTGGAAAAGGCCAACAGCGGGGAATACGATGCCCTGATCCTGCAGCGCAGTGGCCTTTCCCGGGTCGGCGACATGTTTGTCGGCAGTGTGACCACGGGTGTCCTGCACCGCGAGGTACACTGCTCCATCTACCTCCCTGGCAGCAGGCTGCTGGAACAGGGGTGCCGGCCCAAGTGCTGCCTGGTGGCCCTGGACGAATCGGAGCATGCCGCCGAGACCCTGGCCAGGGCAGGCCGTCTGGCCAGCGCCTGCGCCGATACCATGGACAGGGTGATCCTGGTGCATGTGCTCGATATCGCCAGGTGCAGCGAGGCCCTGGCCGGCAGTGGGGAGATTGCCGGCCCGGCCGACAGACTGCTGGATGAGGCTGTCTCGTCGCTGGTCGGTCGCGGCGTTGATGAGAGCAGGATCCGCAAGGTCGCCGCCTGTGGCGATCCCGCAGAGGTGCTGGTGGATGTGGCCGGCAGGGAGCAGGCGGATGTCCTCTTCATGGGCAGACGCGGTCGCGGCGCGGTCCAGGACCTTTTCATGGGCAGTGTGTCCAGAAAGATCATCTACCGCTGTCCCGAGCCCACCATTGTCCTGGTGAGTGTGGATTAGTCCCTCTCCTGTGACATTGTCCATGAAAAAAGCCCGGCCGATGCCGGGCTTTTTTCATGGATCTGCCGGCCCAGGATATCCACCCCGGGCCTGCTCAGCGGTCACTTCCGCCGTGGATCCCTGTTTTCCGCTCCCTCTCTTCCCGGTTGACATAGGTGTAGAAGGCAGGAAAGGCTATGAAAAAGACGACGCAGATCAGGTATTCGGTGCCCTTGATGTGCGTGTAGTATTCAACCAGGGTGTGCGGTGAACCACTGATTCCCGTGGCCTGCAGATACTGCCTGGCAAGCTCGCCCACCGACCAGCCGGACTGATAGAGCGCCCCGACCATGGCCGACATCGCCCAGATGGAGATGAGGGCGCTCAGCGCACCGACCATGAATCCGAACAACATCCTTGCCCTGTCCCTCTTGCCTCTTTCCTTCATGGTCCACCTCCGGCTGATGCGCTGTAACGTATGACAGGGGGCCTGCTCCGCGAAATGACAGGCTACGAGCCGTGCCTTGCCACTGGTGCACAGGTTCATGCAGCAACTTCCGGCCTCCTGTCTGTCGATCCGGTTTTCGTCTATCGTCCCTGTTGCCGCCTGTGGTGCCGGGAGGAGCTGAGGAACATCTTCCCACCTTGTATACCGGCTGCCGACCAGGCGTGCCGGCAATGAAGATTGTTGGAACGTACACGACCGCCCGCAGCAGTGCGGGCGGTGTTTTCCTGCTGGTTGGCAGTGTGGCCGGCGCAGAATATCCTGCGCCGGCCATCCTCATTCATCCGCCGGTTACCGCGGTCAGCAGACCCCGCAGGAGCTCGCCGGTCCCGCTGGTGGCCAGGCCGCCGATCATGCAGGCAAATCCCCAGATCCCGACCAGGGTTGCCATGGCGATACCTGCGTG
>Ga0256840_1002461_pt1 | contig 16240 bp, 12 predicted proteins | sample 355202metaG_FD_185969 | JGI IMG/M metagenome (GOLD analysis project Ga0256840, IMG submission 185969) | Hydrothermal vent microbial communities from Mid Atlantic Ridge, Atlantic Ocean - 355-202 | ecosystem: Environmental > Aquatic > Marine > Hydrothermal vents | place: Atlantic Ocean: Mid... | reverse complement strand
CCTGCGAGATTTGCGCCGCTTTTATCAATTACGACATTATCCGGAAAACCATTATTGCCGATTGCACGGGTGAAAAATGCAGTTGCCGCCGCTTCATCCCGGTGCTCTGACAGGTGTTGTCACGTTAACTGGCTTTGGGCCGGAATACCTTGAAGGTGGCGAACAGGCCAAAGAACATTAAAAAGGCCAGAAGTGTCGTTTTAATGCGATTTGGCCGTTTGGCGGTAAATGAAACATTCGGCGGAACAACAATTTGAAACTGGCTAAGCCCCAATGCCGCCGAGCTGCGCGCCGTTTCCAGTGCAGCCAGAGCGGTCGTCCATGTCTGTTCTGCAATTTCCTTTTGAACAACAGCAAATTCGAAACTGGCCAGAACCTTGTTCAGAGGCTCGTGCCCCTCGGTCCCCAGGATCAAACGGTCCCGCTGCTGCTGAATCCGGCTTTGCAGTGCCTTCTCTTTCTCGATCAGGGTTTTCATCTGCGGTGAGTCAGAATACCCTACCAGAACCGCATTATCCATTTCCCGGTTCAACAACAGCAACTCGGCCTCGAGGGCGGAAATTATTTTGTACACTTCCGCGATACGTTCCTCGGGGTTTGCGTATCCGCTACTGATTTGCAATTCGATTAAATCGCTCCGCGCATCTTCCAGTGCCTTGCGGGCACGTTCCACGGCTGCTTCGTTCTCGGAAATCTGCTCCTGAAACAAAGCCCGGGACAAAGCACGCACTTTGGCCTCGGCAAGCTTCAGGATCGCCACCGAAAACCTTTGTGCATCCTCAGGTGTGCGGGCATTGACATACAGAGTCAGCAACCCGGTCTGGATATTGACCGCCGATCTGACATAGCGATGATAATAACTGTCCGGCCCCACCTGCAAACCGGGCAAATAGCGCAACCGCTGAAGCGGGTCAATTTGAGGATCGCTTAGATAGGTGATCAGCCCCTCCTGCTCTTCCATCAGGCGGATCATTTCCTCGGAATCGATAAATTCCTTGGCCATAAACGCTTCGTTCAGATTGCCTTGCGAAAGCGGCATCCCCAACACACCCGGAAAACCCGGTTCGGTCTGCCCTCCGGGTTTGGCAATGGTGACAACGGATCTGGCCTCGTATAGCGGGGTTGCGATATTGGTTACATACCAGCCGGTCAGTGCAGTCGGGGCAATCACAAACAGCAGAAACTGGAAATAGGCAAACAACCGTCGCTTTTTCTGTTGACGCAGAATGGTTTTGCGCACCTCTTGCAAATCATCCTTGTCCGGCAAGGTTTTCGCCGCCGTGTTAATCCGCGCTTTTTCCTCGCTTAACAGCTGCTCTTTGCGGCTGACCGATATATCATCCGTCGCGGCGTCATCCCGGGCCGCATTTTTGGCTGCCTCGGCCTGTTTCAGCCTTTCTTGCCTGGCCTCTAGGGCAACCGCCGCGCGTTCGGCACGCCATTTGGCAATCCGTTCGGCCTCTTTGTCTTTGGCGGCAGAATTTTTGTCGGTCATGATATATCTTCTTTAATAAGCTGCGCCTGAACAAGTTGCGCCTGATTTTTCTTCAATATTTCACCGGCTTCCTTTGCCGTATCCACCTCGACCAATTGACTGTTCACCAGCACCAGAAATCTGTTGCAGAATTTTTCCAACTGGGTGTGGTTGCGGGATAGAAACACCAGTCCCGCATCCTCTAGCCGTTGATGCAACATGGCTGTGCAGCGATCCCGAAAAGCCCCGTCTCCAACGCCGATCGATTCATCTGCGATATAGTAATCATGGCGGATTGCCATCGACAGGGCAAAGCCCAATTTCGCGCGGGTTGCGGGGGAATAAACACCGACAGGGCGGTCCATATCATCGCCAAGCCCGCTGAAGGCGCGACAAAAGGCGATTGTTTCCAACGGGCTTTCCCCCATCAAACGGGCGATATTGGCAACGTTTTCCGTGCCGCTCACATCAATATGCAGCCAGCCGGTAAACCCGATCGGCCAGGAAATGCGGCCGCCCTGCATCACAGTGCCTTTGTCAGGTGTTTCAATCCCCGCCAGAATACGCGCCAGACTGGATTTTCCGGCGCCCTGCGCGGCCAGTATTCCCACCCGTTCCTGTGGATGAAACCTGACATTCAGCCGGGCAAACAGGATATTAGGGCCGCCCGGGGTGTTGTGGTAATGGGTGACATCACTCAGCAATATCACAACATGCCCTTTCTTTTGTCTGTTGCCTTCCAGTACCCTTCCAGAACGAACGAGACCGAAAAGAACACCATCCCGAAGACCAGCGGCACAAACGGATCCGACAATGGCGAGGCATAACCCAGAAAGAACCCCTCGCGGATAATTTCAATGGCATGGAATAACGGACTGTAGAAAAACATTGCCAACGAAGAGCCGGGCAATTCGGTTGCGGTGAAAAAGATCCCCGACAGCCAAAACATCGGGCGCAGCAAAATCGGCACCAGCCGTCCGTAAGTGTCGCTTATACGGGACAGGATCGCAGACATGCGGCCAAATCCGGCCCCCAGAAACCATGCCAGCAATAAGCCCCAGCATACCTTTAGCGGATCAACAGGAAACATCCCGTCAAACAACAGGATGATGCTGCCAAACAGCAAGATCGCGATGATAAACGCATTCAACAATTCCATCAAAGATGCCGCAAGCAGAATATCTGCAACACTGACTGACGAGGCATAAATCATCATCCGGTTTGCAGTTAGCGCGCGCATGGCAGATGTGATCGTCTGGCGAAACAGGATATAGGGCAGAATTCCTGTCGCCACGAACAGTTCGACCGAAACCGCAATCGGTGGCAAGCGCCCCAGAAAATAGAAGGCCGCAACCACAAATGCAATCCAGCCAGCCGGTGTCAGAAAGGCCCAGGTATACCCCAGAGACCCGCCAGAAAACCGGGTGCGCATTTCCCGATGCATCAATGCCAGAATCCGCTCGCCAAAAGTTGCTGTGACAAGCGGAACAGATTTGCCTTTGATCGCATCCGTATGCATGGCGTTACCCTAAGTCATCCTGCCGGCGTTTGATAGTAGTCACGATACCATTCAACAAAGGTGCGCACGCCTTCTTCTACGGTTGTTTGCGGCACATATCCGGTCAATTCGCGCAACAGGTCCGCGTTTGCCCATGTCGCGGGCACATCGCCTTTTTGCATTCCCATATAGTTGCGTTTGGTTTTAACCCCCAGACTGCGCTCGATTTCGTCAATGAAATCCAGCAACCGAACCTTGGTGGAGTTGCCGACGTTCACCACACGATAAGGCGCAACAGGGCTTAGGCTGTCATATGCGGGGATGTCGTCACGCGATTGAGGCTCGACGGGGGGGACATCACACAACAGGCGGATGGCATGCACCAGATCGTCGATATAGGTGAAATCCCGCTCCATGTTGCCATTGTTGTAAACGTCGATTTCATCGCCTTCCAGCGTGGCTTTTACAAACTTGAACAGCGCCAGATCGGGGCGCCCCCAAGGGCCGTAAACCGTGAAAAACCGGAACATCGTTGTCGGGATTTTCCACAGATGCGCATAGGAATGGCCCATGTGCTCGTTTGCTTTTTTCGTTGTAGCATAGAGTGTCAGCGGATGGTCAGTGCGCTCGTTCTCTGTAAAGGGCATGATTTCGTTGGCCCCGTATACTGACGAAGTCGAGGCCATAAGCAAATGGTCAACCCCAAGTTCCCGCGCACATTCCTGCACGTTGAAAGTGCCGACAATGTTGGCTTCGATATAGGCGCGGGGGTTTTCCAGACTGTAGCGCACACCGGCCTGTGCGGCGAGGTGGACAATGATGTCCGGCTTTTCCTCGCTCATGAATGCGTGCAGGGTTTCGAAATCCTCCAGCATCCCGACCTTGCATTTGAAGTTCGGGTTCCGGTTCAGCATCTGGTGGCGACGTTCCTTGATCCCCACATCGTAATAATCTGTCATCCCGTCATATCCGACCACACGAAACCCTTCGTCCAGCATGTGTTTGGCCAAATGGAACCCGATAAATCCGGCCGTGCCGGTAATCAGTACAGTACGCATTTATTAATCCTTCTTATGCGGGTGGGCTCATGAACAGATGCAGGGTTTCATGCAAAGCGCGATCCAGTGTGAACCGTTTGCGGGTGAATTCCTGCGCGGCCGCCCCCATCCGGGCGGCTTTATCCGGGGTTTCCAGTATATCTTGAAGCAAGGCAACCACCTCACTTGTATCAGGGTCGGCGCTGCTTGTTAGGCAATAGCCCGTTTCACCGGGCAAAAGCGCTTCGGAGGTGCCGCCTGCCGGTGTTGCGATAACCGGTAATCCGGCAATCTGGGCCTCGATTACAACATTCGGCAGCCCTTCGAATTCGGCCAGATGCAACAGAACATCCGCCTTTTGCAACCAATAGCCAACCGCGCCGGAACGTCCGACCATAAACACCCGGTCCTTTAGCCCCAGTTTAGCAACCAGCGCTTTGGATTTGGCAAATTCAGTCCCCTGCCCGACGATGATAAATCGTGTATCGGGGCGGTTTTCCAGATAGGCTGCCGCCGTCTTTATCCAGAACTCCGGCCGTTTGTTGGGATCATAACGAAATACCCCTACGACCGTTTTGTCGCAACCGGACGAACGCGCCTGAATATCGGCCCAGCGTTCGCTATCGCTGGTATCGCCATCGGTTTTGGCAGGCACAAGGGCATTATATAAAATCCTGAACCGTTCGATCGGGATGTCCAGCCATTGCGCATAGGCCTGCGCAGCCGCCATGCTGTTTGAAGAAAAGGCAACCCCCGGCACATCGGCCAGATTGCGATACAGCCCCTCAAGCTGGGGGCGATACAGGTCAGGGCGCAAATTGGGGGGTAAGCCGCGATAGGACAGGATGATTTGCGGCACACCGGCTATCAACGCCGCCAGCGCCGAGGACAGGATACCGCCGTCCTGCCAAAGATAGGCAATCTGGATATTATGCTTGCGGAAATAGGACACCAGCCGCCGGGTATTGTCCAGAATATCGGCAGGCAGGAACGTCAGCAGCCTTTCGAATTCCGGATCATTCAGGCCTAAATCGGCAATATCAGCCAGTTTGGCACGGCTTGTCAAAAATGTCTGCACCTTGGCCCTTTGCAGCACCGGCAGGAAAAAATCCGCAGCGGATTCAGCATTGGCATGACGCACGGCAACACGGATCGGGGCGCCAAGTTTTACGCCGTCAAATTCTCCGTCCTTCAGGCGAATGGTTTCCAGACCGGCGGCAATGCGCGTCAGTTGCCGTTCGGCCCCGCCGGCCCCCAACTGGCCGGTATAAAACACCACCCCGCCCAATGTGTCGGGTGTTTTGGCCGGCAAAACACGGTTGCGATAACGGCTGATCAACCGTCCCAGCAGGCCGACCACATCTTCTGCGCCATGGTTTTTCTGGAAACTGGCCTGTTCCTCGATTTCGGCAATAATATGGGTCGGGGCTGCACTCAGGCGTTCGGGGTTGCGGATGGTTTTTACCACTTTATGGGCTTCGACGAACCGGTTTTGCCGCATCAGGTTTTTAGCATAAAGAATCCGCAGTTTGGAATCTTCGGGATGCAGGGGCAGCAATTCGTGCATCATTTCGTCGATCTCGCCAAAGGCTTGCAATTCACTGTAGGCCAGCAAGGCGACAACCGCCTGTTTCACATCCCGGGTCCGGTTGGGCAGGGACTGATTGATCACGACAAACCCTTCTTCGATCAGTTTGTGGCGGCGAAACCAGCGCAGCCTCATCCGCAGGATATGCCCGTCTTCGGGGAATTGTTCGTGCAGGGCCGACCATGTATCCAGCATGCCGGATTTGCGCCTTTTGCGTTCCAGCAAATCAGCAGCCGTGCGCAGCAAAACTTGTGATCCGGGGTACTCCTGCAACAGGGCACAGACCTTATCATAGTTGCTGGATGCCTCCTCGATCGAGGTTGCCTCCTCGACCATCCTTTCGCACAGTTCAACATATTGCTGCGGCAGAATAGGGGCCTTTTCCGGGTCCAGAAGCATGTAGGGTTGCAACAGGTTTTCTGTCATTTACGTTTGTTCCTGCCCTGCGAGCCGCGCCTTGCAACGCTGCAATTGAAACAACGTTGCCTCGTGATCGAATTCCAGTTCGGCGAGGCGTTCCCAATATGGCAATGCCTGTGCAAAGTCGCCTTTTCTAACGAAATGGCGCCCCAGAGATTGTATAACCACACCAGAATCGGGGATCAGGTCAGCGGCTTTCAAAGTAAATTCCAGAAAATCGGGATCATCGGCCTTGTACAATTCCCGCACATGGATGCCGATGCGTTTTTCCAGTTTTCTGAATTCATGACGGGCCTTTGGCAACAACCGTTCGCTTCTGGCTGTGATTTCACACAGTTGCCACGCCTTGAATAAATCTTCTTCTTGTCGTGCAGCATGCAGGCATTGGGCCGACAGCCGATCCCGCCGTTTGCGCGCCTCGTCAACCTGCATGACGGGGGTTTGTTCGTTCATTTCGATGATCCGTTGTGCCGCCTGATCAGCCATCAGATAATCGCCGGTTTTCACCGCGCTGCGCATCGCCATGACCCATGACGCCAGATGATCCGGCACGACCCGCAAAACAGCAAGGGACAGATCCAGCGATTTCTGGTAGCGGCCGGCAATAAAGTGATGCCGCGCCAGATAGACGGGGGTTTCGATCACTGGCGGAACAGCCAAAAGGGATTCATCCAGCAGGGATTCAAGCGCGGCAACATCGCCGGATTTGACCAGTTCGCGCACGTTGGCCAGTGTTGCCGTCCGCAGTTTTTTTCCTGTGGCAAGCGTGGCCTTGCTCATCTCGGAAATCTTCTGGATCTGGCCGATTATGCCGAATTTTTGCTTTGTCGGTATATTCTGTTTTAGCTGTGTATTCCAGCGGGCCAGTATTTTGTTCACAAAGGGTGTTTTCAAAAAAGCAGGGTGTTCTTCGGCATGTGCCGCTATTGCGGCCGCCACCAGATCGCCGCGCTTTTCATCATCAAGGAAGGCCAGCGCGGGGATGAAATCTGTGGGGGTTTTCTGTGCCAGACGGGTCAGAAATGTTACGGTCTGGTCGGGGATCGCACTGCGCATCAAAACCTTTAGTGCCAGAATTGCATCCAGTCCGGCTGGATTGCCCAGAATAGCGCCCTTACAGGTTTCAAGCCCATCGTGATCATCCAGCGCCAAAGCCACCCGCGCCAGTGTTTCAATTGCCGCCGGTGTTATCTGGCTGCGGACCATCACCTCATTCAACAGTTGCAATGCCTTGGGTAACTCCGCGCCCTGTTCCAGTGTTCTGGCAAGGCCCAGAACCGCATCCGCCGGAAGAACCTGCTCCAGTTCTGTTACCCGTGTATGATAGGTTAACGCATCGCGGGTGTCCCCTTTATCAACCGCCCTTTGAAACAGCATGGTTAGCAACCGGATGTCATCGGGGTTCTCGGCCAGACTTGCCTTCAGGGCCTGATCTGCTTTTTCGTCCTGTTCCAGATGCTGCAAGCAGCAGGCCTGCAAAGCCACCAGTTCCGAAGGAGCCCCGAAATGTTCAATCGCTGCATCAATACGGGGTTTGGCTAGCTTCAGATTGCCCATATCGACTTGCGCCGACAAATCCGACACCACTGCGGCCAACCGTTCGGGGCTGGTATCGCTTGCAGCCAAATCATCGAAACGACGGGATATCGCCTGTTGATACCAATCATCGAAAAGAACCTTCGAGAACCCCTCGGTATAATGCGCAAGGCTGGTGCTGTTGTCCTCGATTGCAAATTCCTGCCCGAGCGTTTTCATCATTTCGGTCGGATCACACAACAAACCGCCAGCGCCTTTTACAACGAATTTAACCTGATCAATATATTTTTCGCGCGAAGCAATAGGGAACCCATCCGTTTTCAACGCATTTACATGGCTGACAAACAGCACCGCCGGCAGGGTTTGCATCAGATAATCAACATCACTGCGCAATTCGGCGGCGGTGGTCATCTTGAAGCGCAACTTGCGCATGATGTCCCGATCCTGCGGCGTTATGGTTGCGTCCTTTACAAACGACACCAGGAACCGGTCGATTGCGTCCTGATTGCCGTTTGTCGCCAGCCGCCAGAACTGCGAAGCCCTGTATTTATCAGCAAAGAACGCCGGAAAGCTGCGCGTCAGGTAATTCAGTTGCACGCATTCCCTGTCAATCGTCAGCCGTTTTGCCGATGACAATTCGACAATATACATATCCGACAACTCATGCGGGGTTTGCAGCAGTTCGGCAATTGACTGGTTGGGCGATATATACGGTTCGACAAGGGGGCTGGGGATGTATTCGCCCAACAGGAATTTGACCTGCTGAACAGCCTCGGCGCTGCAATGGGAAAACCCGTAGATACGGTCCATATTGCGGCGAAACCCGTAAGTCTTTTCGGCAATACGTAGCGGCGTATTTATCCGGCAGGAACCAATCGGGGTTATTGAAAACATCTGATATCTCTCGGTTATCTCTAGAGGCACCAGTATTCCAGACCACCCGGAACAGGTTCGTTTCGCAATCTGGATTTGATATCCATAAGGATACCGTCACCGCAAACGCGTTCCCAGACAGCACGCCCTTGCAGAATGGTATCATGCGGAACAGCCAATATTACAAGATCCAGATCATTCATCTCGGATTCGTCCACCAATTCGACCCCCATTGCCGCTGCATCCGCAGAGGTGGCAACAGGATCATAGGCAAGGGGGCTTAGACCGTATTCACGCAATTCGGAAATCAGTTCGGCCACCTTGGAATTGCGCATATCCGGCACATTTTCCTTGAACGTCACCCCCAGAATACCGATCTTTGATGCACGGATACTTTGCGCGCGCTGCGCCAACAGTTTGACGGCGCTTTGCGCAATATATTTCGGCATATTATCGTTGATCCGGCGCCCGGCCAGAATGACCTCGGGGTGATAGCCCAGTTCCTCGGCGCGGGCGGTCAGGTAATAGGGGTCAACACTGATGCAATGGCCCCCGACCAACCCCGGCACAAAAGGCATAAAGTTCCACTTGGTTGCCGCCGCTTCGATAACATCGGTTGTGCGCACATCCATCAGATGGCAAATCAGCGATAGTTCATTCATCAGCGCAATATTCAAATCACGCTGGGTGTTTTCCAGAACCTTGGCTGCCTCGGCAACCTTGATGCTGGGCACCTTGAACACACCGGCCTCGATTATGTTCTGGTAAACCGTTGCAACCCTGTCGCGGGTTTCCTGCGTATCACCGGCCACGTTTTTCACAATTTTGGTTAGCGAATACTTTTTGTCGCCAGGGCTGATACGCTCGGCGCTGTAGGCCAGCCCAAAATCCTGCGAAGCCACAAGTCCCGAAACCTCGGAAAGGATGGGGGCGCAGATATCTTCGGTCACGCCAGGGTAAACAGTTGATTCAAAGACCACAACGTCGCCTTTACGCAGATACTCCCCGATCAACCGGCAGGCGTTGCGCAAGGGATTCAGATCGGGGCGTTTGCTGCCATCAATCGGGGTGGGCACCGTCACGATATACAGCGTTGCATTCGCAATTACCGATGGATCGCTAGTGACCTTCATAGTTGTTGCCGCCAGCGTGGTATCGTCTACTTCGTTGGTGTTGTCATGTGCCAGACACAATTGTGCAACACGGTCGGCATCAATATCGAACCCACGGACATCACGGTATTTTTTCGCCAGCTCAACACCCAGAGGCAGACCGACATACCCCAACCCGATTACCGCAATACGCTCGTCCGCTGATTTATGAGAAGAAGGCATTTATACAGTCCATATTGAATTTTTTCCTATAACACATAGTGCTGTTCCATTCGATGAATCTACAGACCAACACCGAAATGCCGGGTCATACTGTTTTTATGAAGAAATCCCCGACCAGAAACCACCGCTCATGCGCAGGTTGTCGGGATGTTCGGTAAATATCTTGATAATTTGGGTAATATATGCGTCCAGCCAGCGATCGACATAGGTGTCCTGATCTTCGCCATCAGCAGGCAACGGAAGCGGCACCATTTCAACCTTGATCCGGCCACCCTTCCATAACAAAACCGTAAAGAATGATTTCGTGCCTTTGCGGTAACAGGTTCTGGGAACAAAATCGGACAGGCCGATTTCGCGGTTGAACAAGGTGCGTCGGGGCAGGTTCGGAACCCCTGCGCCGTCAATCGCGATCGAGACCGTCTTGCCCTCAAGAATACTGCCCATAATCGAACGGGCGAGACTGATTTCATCGTTGCTTGAAGTCGACAGGATACGACCGGCGGCAGGGCCGGATTCAAGAACCGGTGTCGAGGCCACCCAGATCGGATCCAGCCCGCTGGCAATCAGTGCGGCAGGACCGGCAAACAGCGCGCCGATATGGCCAGTTACCACAAATGCCCCCTGACCGGATTCTCGCGCGCCGCTTACACGGGCTGCTGCCTCGTCAATATTGTCGATCAGATCCAGAATCTGGTCTGCCTGTTCGTAGCGGCACTCCAGCCAGTCAAGTATCAGATAATCGGCCAGATTGATCCATCTGACCCTGTCTTCCCATTCGGCACGGTTTTCGGGGGCTACACCCAGATCCTGCATGCATTGATAGGCCCAGTCAAATCGCGCCGCCGGAATATTCGCATCATCCAGCCGCAGCGAAACACCATCCAGATCATCCATAAAGCTGTCCGACAGTCCGGTTTCCCGCCCTGCCAAATCACCCTGATATATCTGCAAAGCCTGCTCCTGACGTCCCGCCAGAGCCAACGCACCGGCGCATTGACGTTGCAAAACCGAATTTTCCGGGTCGGCATCTGCCAGCTCGACCATGATATCGGCAGCTTCGTCATAGCGGCGCACAGATCGCAACGCGCGGGCATATTGCAGCCTGAAACTGCGTGACGTGGCAAGGGCTCCGCCGGATTGCTCGACCACATCAACGGCCTGACGGCTTTTGCCATTTGCCAGCAAGGCCCGCAGAAGCAAATCCGCAATCCGGCCGTTTTCAGGGGCAAGCTGTGCCGCGACCTGCAAGTAATTCAATGCCTCGACATCGCGCTTGTTCAAAAAGAACTTTGCGCGTCCCATTTCAAAGAACGCATTCGGGTCTTCGCACAGGTCTATTTCCGCATCAATCAATGCCTGCTCGGCCTCGCTTGCGTGTCCAGCGGCCGTCAGAACACCGGCTGCACCGGCAACAATACCGATGTCATCCTTGTTCAACCGTGCAGATACGCGGGCCGCCTCTATCGATTTAGCGGTCAAACCGGACCGGTAAAATGCCGTCATTGCCAGGTTGGCCAATTGGGCATCGCCCATAAAATCAGGAAGGAAAGGCACCGCTACGGTTGCCGCATCTATATTGTGTTTTGCCTGCAGTAAAATCTGGATTGCCTGTGCCGCCAGAACGGGATCCTCCGGCGATTGGGTCACGGCAATCTGTATCTGTTCTGCTGCTTTATCCAGTTCGCCAAGACGAATACAGAAACTGGCCAGTTCAATACGTTCCCGAATCCGGTCTGGCTGTGCCAGCAGTATTTCTTCGACCACACCGACGGCCGCAGCATAATCACGTTCGACCAGCATTGGCGTCAGAATATTTTGGCGCACCAAATTTATATTTCCATCGACACTAAGATCATATGTTTCGCTTAAATATGACACCAAATCCCCAAGTTATAAAAAAGTTATAAAAAATTATTTCTGTTGTGGTTACCTTAATATTCCTGTGCCTTCAAGGTTTCATCAGCGCAGGTGCTATAGTGGGGTGTTTGTTAATTTGAAATTAGCGACGTATCTCTAAGGACTCTAACTGTCGGGATAAGATTGACAATGGTATCGTTCCATTTTGCCGCTGGATCCGTCACGATATATACAACATCCTGTGGGCGTAGTGAAAAACTTGTTGCAAGCGCCAGGGAAATCGGCGTTCTTGCATCCAGTTGGAACACCCTGACAATGTCGGTTCCATCGCTATTAACAATGGTGCGAAATACAAATATCCCCTTGGCGTCGGCACGCTGTGTTTCCAACCCTCCCTGTGCGGACAATGCGTCCGTAAGGCTTAGCCCCTTCTGGCCCAGATCGACTGTGCCGGGTTTTTTAATCTGACCCAGAATATAGGCAACGTTTTTACCTAAATCCGGAATATAGACCACGTCGCCGCCTTTCAGCAGGGGGTTACTGTTGCTTTTGCCGCTACGCAAGTAAGCCTCTAAATTCAGATAATAAGTGCGCCCGCCACGGGTAATACGCACCTCTTTTCCATTTGCATTTGGACCTAATCCGCCTGCGGCGGTTACAGCCCCGACCAGAGTAAGCGGAATATTGGTTATCGGCAGTGTCCTGGGTTGAGCGACTTCACCGGACACCACAACTTTTTGGGAATTGAACGCCGTGATTTGCACAGATACCTGTGGATCAGGGATATATTTGGCAAGCCTGCCTTTAATCTCTTGCTGGATATCTGACACATCCCGGCCGGTTACAATTATATCGCCGATATTGGGGTAAAAGATACTACCATCGGCGCGCACCGGCATATCAATCGCAAGAGGGCTTCCTTGCCCCGAATTTAAAGAATTCAGCTCCAGGTGGTCCCAGATGGTAATATTCAACACATCCCCGACGCCAACTCTGTATTTCCAGCTACGGGGTGAAAAACCCAGTCCCCGACTGTAGGAACGTGCCTGACCAGGGGAGGAATATGATGCAATATTCCGGGGGGTGAGGCGGATAATCTCGACGTTCTCCAGCTCCAGCTCTTCCTGCGCTTTCTGCGTAACGGGAAAATTCATATCCGAAACCTGACTACATGCAGCCAGAAACAGGGCTATGCAAACGAATGCAGGGATTACCTTAAATTTTGCAATCAATACCATAACATATTTCTCCCCGGCGATGTTGTTGCATGGATCAGACATTGGTCGCAAGAACATCGATGCATGACGCCAAAAGAAGCATAGAACAACAACCAAACGCAAGAAATATTGCTTGCTGCAAACCCGGGTTGTGAATGCGTGTATTTTGCCGGTTCCTTGGCACAAGGCCATATAGCACCCGGGCCATAACCATTTCTTACCTGTAGATTTTTCGGGAATCTTATGGCAGACTTCTTGTGGCAGGAAGGCAAACGGAAACGTTTGATACAGAACGATTTTCAGTTGTTACGGGTATTTTTCAACATGCGCATATTTCTTTTATGTCGGGGATATCCCAGTCAGGAAAACCTCTACAACTATCCATTCCTGCACAGAAGGGTGCTTTGGTATCAGACCTTCGGCCATGATGTTTGCATTTTTGTGCTGTCAAACAAAGCGCGCTCGTATGTTTTCGAGGGGTGCCGCGTTGATACCGGAGATAATCTGGCAATGAAAAACGCAGTGGCAAACTTTGCACCCGATTGTATTGCCGCACATGGAATCGCCGATGATCTTTGGGTCGAACTGGCAGAATTACCTGCAAGCATACCGGTTTATGGCTGGGTGCATGGTTCGGAATTTATTGCGCTATATAAAACGAATTTTCCCGATCCGAACGACCCAAGGCGGTTAAAACAGCAGGAAACCCATTTGCGGCGCAAACAGTTCTGGCGCGAACTGGTGCAGGACTGGCCCGCCAACCTGAAACTTGTTTTCGTATCGCGGGACGCAGCCGGGCGTTCGCAACGGGATGTTGATTGTTCCTTGCCACCTGATAGCTGGTGTGTGCTTCATAATCCGGTCGATACGGACCTGTTTGATTATATGGAAAAACCGGCAGAACAAAGGTTCAAGGTGTTATCAATCCGCCCCTACACGAACTGGACCTATGCCAATGATCTGGCGGCAGAGGCTATTGTCCGAATGTCGGCACATTCTTTGTTTGACCGGTTTTCATTTCGCATGGTCGGGGACGGAGAGCTGTTTGAACAGGTGCTGGGACCGTTGCGACAATTCAAGAATGTCACGCTGGAACGACGGTTTTTGACGCAGACCGAAATCAGCGCGGCACACAAGGAAAACGGCGTGTTTCTGGTGCCGACCCGTGCCGATACCCAAGGGGTCTCCCGCGACGAGGCAATGTCCTCGGGGATGGTGCCAGTGACCAATGCGGTTGCTGCGGTGCCGGAATTCCTGTCGCCCTGTTGCGGCCATCTTGCCCCGCCCTCCGATGCGGCAGGACTGGCGGGCGGGATGCTGGAAATGGCGCAAAAGCGGGATCTGTTTCTTGAACGATCCAGACAGGCCGCTGCACGGGTCCGTAGCCAAAGCGCGGCAAATATTATAATTCCGGCAGAATTGGCGTTACTGATGGGCAAAAAGGCATGAGTAAACTAAGGCCGGATATCTATATTGCCGCAATCGGGCGGTCGGGCAGCACGATGTTATGCAATATTCTAACCCGTGAACCTGACCAGATCGTTTTTATCGAGCCAAAATTCCACACACCACCCTATCGCACCATCCTGAAGCCGCAACTGGCGCAATACGGCATGGAACTTGACGATTCCGAAATGACCACCGTTCAGGGATTGCCCGCCGATCAGGCGCTTGACACCCTGCTGGGTGCGCATTTACGGCCCATTAAATGGGGTTTTAAAGAAGTGCAATGCAGCGAACACCGTCAGGTTGTCGAGTTGTTTTCACCGACACATATTCTGGTGAACGTACGGCACATATTCAATATTTCACTCAGCTTTTTCGAAAAACACCGGCAACAGGGCAATCAGGACCGCTTCCCCCCGTCGTGGGTCAGGGAATATTGCCTGCGCGAAACGAAGGGCCTTGTCAGGTTTTGTCAGGGTCTTGCGCAGCAGGGGATTTCCTATCGGGTTGTCCGTTACGAGGATTTCATGACCAAACCGCTGGCGCGCAAGGCCCTTGGTGATCATCTGGGATGGGATTATGGCGAAAATACAGACAGGTTTCTGAACGACTTTGATCGCGGTTTCGAAACCCGCCGCCATGCCACAGGCTCTTTCAAGGAAACCTCGCTAAAGGATCGCAATTTGCCGGAACAGGAAATTCACCTTGCCCGCGAAATCGAAGGGCAGTGCGCAGAATACCAGTCGTTCTTTGGCTATGACACCGGTGGCGCGCCGTGATCCTGAGCCATAAACACAGGTTCCTGTTTATCAAGGGGCGCAAGGTGGGTGGCACCAGCGTTGAAATGCTGCTGGCCCCGTTCTGCGGCGGTTCGGATATTGTCACACCAATCAGCCCTGTCGATGAAATCCGGCGTCTGGAGGCGGGGGGGATACCGCGGAACTATTGCCCTGATCCGGCTGTAGAGGCGCGATATTTGCAACTGGTTCGGGACGGGAATTTTGATGAAGCGCGGGCAACACGGGTGCATTCTGACAAGGTGTATCCGTTCTTTAACCATATGCCCGTTACCGCCGCTGAACGGCTGGCCGATTTTGAACCCGGTGAATTCACGCTGGCATATGTTGTGCGAAATCCCTATGCAAAGATCATATCACTGGCGAATATGTATCTTTCATTTCCAGACTACAGCGGTGCGCCGATGGAAAATAGCGCAGAGGATATTCGCCGGTCGATCCGGGGATTGTTTGAAAGCGATCGTTTCCGGCTGGCGCGCAATATCGACCTTTACCGGACAAGCAAAGCTTATCAGCATCGAATAATTTTGAGGCAGGAACATCTGGCCAGAGATCTGCATCATTTGTTGGACCATTTAGGTCTGGATCACATGGGTTGTGATATTCCACATGCGAAACGGGGGTCGATCCGGATGGAGTATGATGCAAGTAGAATGTTCACTCGGGATCAGCTGGATGTTGTGAACCGGGTATTTTCCGAAGAATTCAATGAAAACGGATACGAGGTTATCTAGGGGTGTTGTCACCGGTTGACTCGCACGGAAATCGTGTTTTTCAACCCCGCGGGTCAACGGCGGAGTAAAAGTAGGGCACTTTGTGAACGTGGTTTTGGAGCCACCTTTCAGTTGATTTGCAAGGTCTGAGGTTGTCGCGCCTTGGTGCGTGCGGCCCTCCTGTAGCAAGCGCGTGCCAATGCGCATTGGCCGTCATGCCAATTATTGTTCGCGCAGGAACGTGGGCAGGCGCAGGGTTTTGAGGTGGTGGGCCAGCAGCAGTTTCGGGAGCTTTGCTCATGATGTCGCCCCCGTCAGAAGGCTCATATAGGCCGATGTAAACGGCGGCGCAATACTAGGCCACAGTAGCGGCGGCATATTGCTGTCGCGGGCGGCGTAAAAACCGGCCACTTATGCCCTTTCGATATTATCGGGAGGGCTTGGAGATTT
>Ga0256840_1002460_pt1 | contig 16250 bp, 21 predicted proteins | sample 355202metaG_FD_185969 | JGI IMG/M metagenome (GOLD analysis project Ga0256840, IMG submission 185969) | Hydrothermal vent microbial communities from Mid Atlantic Ridge, Atlantic Ocean - 355-202 | ecosystem: Environmental > Aquatic > Marine > Hydrothermal vents | place: Atlantic Ocean: Mid... | reverse complement strand
TAATGAGGCGTATTTTAAATGGGTTAATGATTTGAATTATAATGATAAAAAAGTGTTACTAAATAGAGCATAGGTTTATGGAATATAGAATACTTTGGTTGTGGTCTTGATTTTGGGGTGCATTATACTTTACTTGATGCGATGAATAATAGTGTGGTTTACGGTAGAGATAAGAGACTCTCTATTAATGAGATTGCAGAGGATATTAAATATACGCTACCAAAAATTGCAAAAGAGGCATTTGAGCATGAGCAGAAACCTACTATTTATATGAATGGAGATACTACGTTTGCTGTGGGTGGAATTTGATGAGCATCGGTAGGGTGTTTTCCCCTGAAAACACCGTCAAAACCAAACATGAACAATAAAAAAATCAAATCATCATAACATTTGTATTGAACCGATAATTGGGTTTTTTATTTTTGATGTTGAACTTATGCCGATTTCTATTTGACGGTGTTTTCAGGGGAAACACCCTACGAATATGACAATATGACATATTTTTGATGAAAATTATTTTTTTATGTTAAAATTGTTTTATGTCTAATTATAAACGAATTTATTTACAAAGCTATAGCTATTATTTGACCGTGGTTACCCAAAATAGACGACCTATTTTGATTGATAATATTGAGTTACTGCGTGATAGTTTTCGGCGTAGTAAAAAGAGATATGATTATGTCATAGATGCTATTGTGATTTTACCTGACCATATGCACATGATAATTACCCCTCAAAATCCAAAGGATTATTCTAAAATTATAGCTCTTATTAAAAGAAGTTTTACTTATGGGTTAGATGTGAAAGAGAAAGATGAGGCAAGGTTTAATTTGACAGCTTCTAGTTACAGACGAAATCTATCAGGTGTATGGCAGAAACGATTTTATGAACATACCATTCGTGATGAAAAGGATTATGCTAAGATTGTAGATTATATCTATACAAACCCTATAAAACATGGCTTTGTAGAAAATATAGAAGATTGGAAATATTCATCATTCGGGTAGGGTGTTTTCCCTGAAAACACCGTCAAATAGAAAACGGCATAAAATCAACATAAAGATAGAACATTAAATGATTTAGAATTTTTTAATTGTTTGTGTTTGGTTTTGACGGTGTTTTCAGGGGAAAACACCCTACGAAAAGCCTATAAATAATTAATTCTGTTATTATCTACTTTTTAAATAAAGGAGTCGTTATGGCAGAAAAATTTATAGTAAAAGAGAATGGGAAGCTTTTGGAGTTTCTTTTCTCAACCCTTGATGGTTGGTCAAAAAAGACCGTTAAACAACGTCTGAAAAGTGCCACTGTTGCTGTGAATGGTAAGTATACGACGAAACATGATTTTTCTATACGTGTAGATGATGTTGTGACCATTGGTGCAATTCAAAAAACCTCCTTGAAAACTTTAACAACCTTGGATATTCTCTATCAAGACAAAGATTTAATTGCCATTAATAAACCAGCTGGACTTTTGTCGGTTGGAACGACTGCTGAAGCCAAACAACATGCCCTTTATATTCTAAGAAACCAACTTATGCGTGGACGAAATCAAATAAAACTTTGGCCCGTACACAGACTTGACCGAGACACTTCAGGGGTTTTACTTTTTGCAACTTCTAAAGAGATGCGTGAAAGTGTTATGGGAACATGGGGCAGGTCAGAAAAGGTTTATTTGGCTGTGGTTGAAGGAGAACCAAAAGAAGAGAGTGGAACCATAGACCAACCTTTGAGACTTGATGATAAAATTTTTCAGATGCACGTGGGTGAACACCCTCATGCCAAATCTGCCATAACCCATTATGAGGTTAAAGAGCGTAAAGAGAAAACATCTTTGGTTGAGGTAAAAATAGAGACAGGAAGACAACACCAAATACGAGCCCACATGGCTTGGCTTGGTCACAGTATAGTAGGTGATGAGCGTTATGGGAAAAAAGGTGAGAAGATGGGACTTCACTCTAAAAAATTGACCATTGTTCACCCTGTTAGTAAAAAGATGTTGAGCTTTGAAGCTGATGCTCCTAGAGAGTTTTACGCTCTGTTAAAATAAATAAACTAATTTTGCTATAATTCGTTTAATATTGTACAAGGAACTACCATCAAAGCATTTCAAAAACTAAACTTACACCCAGATATTTTAAGAGCCATATCTTCTGACTATGAAAATACAACAGCCATACAGAAAAGGGTTATACCTCTTGTTATGAAAGGTTCTGATATTATTGGGGCTTCTAAGTCAGGGACAGGTAAAACAGCAGCTTATGTTTTACCCTTGTTGCATAAACTTCAAAAGGTTGTTAAGCCTGAGAATAAAGTGGCTAGACTTCTTATTGTTGTGCCTACCATTGAACTGGTTGACCAAGTCTATAGAACCATTGTAGAGTTCTCTAAACACTTGGACATACGAACAGTTAAGATTCAAGGTGGAACACCTAAAAGTGTTCAGTTGGGTCGTTTGTCGCAAGGGGCTGATATTATTGTGGCTACCCCTGGGCGATTGCAAGACTTTATAAGTGATAAAAAAATAAACCTTGAAAATGTTAACTCTGTGGTACTTGATGAAGCTGATACCATGTTAGAGTTGGGTTTTTTAGGAGAGATAAAAGCAATATTGAAGTACTGTAAACAGCCTCGTCAGACCTTGATGTTTTCTGCGACTATTTCTCAAAACATTAAGCGACTGGGTAAAGAGTTTTTACGTGAACCTGCCATAGTAGAGGTGAGTGACCGTCGTGACGTGGTAGATTTTATAGCCCATCGGTCTTATAAAATAGATGTTAAAAAGAAAGATGCTTTGGTTCTTAAACTGCTAGAAGATTTAAAGATGGAGCAGGTGCTTTTGTTTGCTAATTCTAAAAGTTCTGCCAATAAAATATATGAACGTCTAAAATCTGATAAAATTAGAGTGGCTGTGATTCATGGAGACATTAAAAGAAGCGTTAGAGCAAAAGCTTTGGCTCTTTTAAAGTCTGGACAGATGCAGGTTTTAGTAGCCACCGATATTGCAGCACGTGGAATAGATATTGCAGAGCTTCCTTGGGTGATAAATTATGATTTGCCAGAAGAGACGGATGCTTTTACTCATAGGGTAGGGAGAACAGGTAGGGCAAATCACAAAGGAAGTGTTATTTCACTTTTGACCATTCATGACTATAACAAGTTTTCAAAAATAGAGAAAGATTTACGTCTGAATATAAAAAGAGAAGTTTATGTAGGTTTTGAGCTAGAAGACAGACAACCAAGACAACGCCAACCGATGAAAAAAACTCTGCGTGAGAAAAAAGGGTATATAGATTACGATAAAAAACGTAAGTTTACCTATGCTGCACAAAAGAAGCGACGAGATGCAGCTAAGGCTGATAATGATCGTCGTAAGGGTGGGAGTAAAAAAAAGTAGGTTCGGTGTTACCGAACATCAACTGTTTTCATAAATAAAATATTTTTTTGTTTCATAAGTTCGGTGTTACCGAACCTACGGAACAAATTTTTAATTTATATTTGTATAGACAGCCTGAACGTCTTCATCTTCTTCAAGTCTGTCTATTAGTATATCCAGTTCTTCTATCTGTTCGTCACTAAGGTCAATAGGCATATTGGCAATGTACTGGTGTTCACCTTTTGTTACTTCAATATTCATCTCTTCAAGTGCTTTAGATAGGTCTCCAAATGCTTCGAACTCACCAAAAATTCTAACAATATTTTTATCGTCTGCATCCTCTTGTGGTTCTACATCTTCTTCTATCTCTTCAAGACCTGCATCAATGAGTTCAAGCTCAAGTTCCTCTATATCCATCTCCTCTGTTTTATCAAAAGTAAATACTGATTTTCTGTCAAACATAAAGTTTAGTGAACCTGAAGTGAGCATCTCAGCTTTGTTTCGTACTAAGGCTGCTTTTACATTTGCAACGGTTCTTGTGTTGTTGTCTGATGCACAATCAATGATAAGCTGTGTTCCATAAGGTCCTTTGGCTTCATAGTGCATCTCTTTAATGTCAGCAGCATCTTTACCAGAAGCTCTAGCAATCGCTGCTTCAATGTTGTGTTTAGGCATATTTTGAGCTTTGGCTGTTAAAATAGCTGTACGTAGTCTAGGGTTCATATCAGGATCAGGACTTCCTGCTTTGGCTGCCATGGTGATGACTTTTCCTAGTTTAGGGAATATCTTTGACATTGCTCCCCATCTTTTCATTTTTGCTGCTTTACGGTATTCAAACGCTCTACCCATAATATATTCCTTTTTCATTTTGGAAGTGGAGAGTTTACTCCCACAGATTATAGACTAAAAGGTGGGACTAAAGTCAGCACTTCCATGATGTTTTTATTGATGGAATTATAGCTTAAGTCGCATAAAAGCTCTAGTAAGTAATATAGATTTATGAAATTAACAGAAATAAAACTAACCAACCCTTACTTGTGCAGGACCAAAGAGAATAAGAGTACAAGTGAAGAGCGTCATGAAAAGATGTTAAAGATTAACCCTAAATATGTACTAAAAAGCTACATGTTACAAGAGGCAATTACCATAGCAGAGCAGGGTGATTTCTCTCTGGTTGATGCACTTTTTAACATAGCACAAGACCCTTATGGAGAACATGAAGCTTATGAGGTATGGTCATTGGTGACGCCTGACATATTTAAAAATAAGAAGTTGAGTTGTTCCTCGTAAAATAAGAAATTGAGTTTTTTATCTTCCTAAGCGAAATTCGCTATAATCACGAAATTATAATTTTGACAAAAGGTATTTAAATATGGCAATAGCAACAGTAAATTCGACAGAAGCGTTCAAGGCATTGGTAGCAGACGTAACAGGACAAGATGGGTACAGAGAACCAATTGCATTTGGTATCGCTAGAGTTGACAGAGGTCAAAAAAATGCTGAGAAAGTTTTACAAGCAAACTATGCGTTGATTAACTGGAATGAGAACTTTGGGAGTGCAGCTGTTTTTATTAAAGCACTTCAAGAGTCAAACTGTGATGTTGATTTTTCAGGTTCTGAGTTTGTAGCAACAGTAAATGATAGTTTTGTAAGCAATGCCATGGCTGCATTTGCTCCATACCTTAGTGAAGCTACAGGTGAAGCACATAAAAATGTACAGGTTGTTAAAGCACTCTCAGCCATAGAAGATTTGGCGAAGAACTTTAGAATTACTTTCTTGTTTGAAGATGCTGGATCTCAAAGTGTTGAAGCAGTGTACTTAAAACTTTATGCCCTTTCTCAGAGTAAAGTAGAACTTAGAAAAATTAACTTAGATGGTGCGTTTGGAATCCTTTCTAACGTTGCATGGGTTGGGAATACTCCTTATGAGCTTGAGTATCTTAGAGACAATGAAATCGAAATGAAACTTAATGGTACATTCCCAAATATTGACTCTGTAGACAAATTCCCAAGATATTTACAGCATATTATTCCTGCCGATAATACAAGAATTTTAGAAGCATCAAAAGTAAGAATGGGAGCACAACTTGCAGCTGGAACAACTGTTATGCCAGGTGCATCGTATATTAACTTCAATGCTGGAACTCTTGGAGCTGTTATGGTTGAAGGTCGTATTTCAAGTTCTGCTATTGTTGGAGCTGGTTCTGATGTTGGTGGAGGAGCAAGTATTTTAGGTGTTCTTTCTGGAACAGATGGAAACCCTATCTCTATTGGTGAAAACACACTTTTAGGTGCCAACTCAACATGTGGTATCCCTCTTGGTGATGCGTGTATTATCGATGGTGGTGTGGCTATTTTTGCTGGAACAAAAATAAAAATTGCTCCTGAACAATTGGTACTTATTAATGAAGCCAACCCAGAAGCTGCATTAGAAACAAAAACAACATTTAGAGCTGATGAACTTCAAGGTTTAAATGGTCTTCACTTTAGACAAAACTCTACAACAGGTGAGATTGTTGTAAACAGAAGTACCAGAGAAGTAAAGCTTAACGCTGACCTTCACTAAGGAGCAGGTATGGAAGAGTTGGACATTATTAAACGGGTTTTTCTTTTGGGTGTTTCTAAAAGAGAAGAGGGTGAGCGTATGAAAGATACACTCATAACCTTGGTCAATACTGGAATGTTTGATATGAAAGAGGCCAAACAAGTTTTGGCTGAACTTCGTGATGCAAAATATATTGTGGGTGATAATCTCTCTATGACAGGTGTTATAGAGGCTGATAAAGCAGAGAAAGAGTTTAAGCAATAATGCGAGTAGACAAATGGTTAGCAGCCGTAAACGTCATAAAACGACGAACCATCGCTTCTGACATGGTCAAAAGTGGGGTTGTGTTCATTAATGGCTTAAAAGCAAAAGCAAGTAAAAATGTTGTTATCGGTGATAAGATAACCATTGAGTACCTTAAAGGTGCGAAAGAGTATGAAGTTCTTCAAATACCTACTACAAAGACAATTCCGAAAACTAAAAAAGAGGAATACGTTAAAGAACTGTAAGAACAACACCCAGTGTTTGTTTGTTAGACAAATGATATAATTATATTTAGCTATAATAAACATAAATCATTTATTATTGGAGAATATCATGAACGATATAAAAGTAAAATTTGAAAAACTATTTAACAATGAACTGTCAATCGAAGATGCAAAAGCATTTTTAGTTGAGCTGTATGAAAAAGGTGAAACAGCTGAAGATATTGCTACGGCTGCTTCAGTTATGCGTGAACACTCTGTGAAACTTCCTATTGGTGAAGTGTTGCAAGAACAAGCCATTGATGTGGTGGGTACAGGTGGTGACAAGAGTGGAAGTTTTAATATCTCGACAACCGTTTCACTTCTTTTGGCTTCTTTGGGTTCAACTGTAGCCAAACATGGAAACAGAAGCATCACTTCAAGCTCTGGTTCTGCTGATGTTTTAGAGACTTTGGGTGTAAATTTAAACTTATCTCCAGAACAACAAGTAAAAATGTTAGAAGAGACAAATTTCTGTTTTATCTTTGCGATGAATCATCATCCTTCTATGAAACATATTATGCCAATACGAAAGTCAATTGACCATCGAACGATTTTTAATATTTTAGGACCATTGACCAATCCTGCTGGAGCTAGAAAATATCTTTTAGGTGTCTTCTCACCAGAGTATATCGAGAGAATGGCAAAAGCATTAATTGAATTGAATACGGCAAGAGCATTTGTAGTAAGTTCAAATGATGGAATGGATGAGATTTCATTAGCAACCACCACACCGTTTGCTTATGTAGAAGGTGGGATTGTCTCTCAAGGTCTCATAGACCCTGAAGGATTTGGATTTAAATTGGCTCCTAAAGAGGCGATACTGGGTGGAAGTGCAAGTGATAATGCACAGATAACACGTGATATATTTACAGGTGAAGCTGATGATGCAAAACGTGATATTGTTATTTTAAATGCAGGATTTTCACTCTTTACCGATGGAAAAGCACGAGATATTCAAGAAGCATTTGAGATGGCAAGAATGGGTCTAGAGAGTGGAAAAGCTAGAAAACATTTGGATTTGATAGCTAATGTATCGAATGGCTTTGCGTAGGGTCGGTAACACCGACCACAATAAATTAGGAAACGATGAAAGAGATAATTGCATCAGAAGAAGAGCTAGAAACAGTTGTTAATTACTTAAATGAGATAGTTTCAAAAGATGCTATTGTGTTTTTAACAGGAAACCTAGCAGCAGGAAAAACAACCTTAACAGCCAAGATTGCAAAAAATAGGGGGATAGAGGGTAAAGTTACCTCTCCAACTTTTTCGCTACAGCAGTGTTACGATGAAAATTTATACCATTATGATCTCTATCGTATAGAAAACTCTGAGTTTATGGAGCTTGGTCTTTTTGAAGAGTTTGACAAAGAGGGATGGCACATGATAGAGTGGGGAGATGAAGCACTTAAAAGCTTTTTTCTTTCTGCTGGTTATGATGTTTTTACAGTGACCATTACACCCTATGAAGAGAAAAGAAAATATATTATTGAGAAGAGTGAATGACTAAAATACATACATTAGAAGCAAAAAATTTATCGAAGACCATTAAAAAAACAACCATTGTATATGATGTTTCTGTAAAAGTTTCATCACGAGAGATTGTTGGTTTATTGGGTCCTAATGGTGCTGGTAAAACAACCTCTTTCTATATGATATGTGGATTAACTGATGTAACAAGTGGTTCAGTCTATATAGATAGTGAAGATGTTACAAAAATGCCACTTAGCACCCGTGCAAAAATGGGCATAGGGTACCTACCTCAAGAGTCAAGTATTTTTAAAGACCTCTCTGTTGAAGAGAATCTACTTATGGCAGCAGAAGCAATGAAGATAGATAGGCACATTGCAGAAGAGCGTATAGAGGATCTGTTGAGTCTTTTTAATATTCAGCCCATTCGTAAACGCTTAGGAATTCAGTTGAGTGGTGGTGAGCGAAGACGCGTTGAGATTGCTAGAGCATTGGTGGCTGAACCAAAGTTTTTACTACTCGATGAACCTTTTGCAGGAGTTGATCCCATTGCTGTGGAGGATATTCAGGGAATTATACGAGAACTCATTAAGCTTGATATGGGTGTACTGATTACCGATCATAATGTTCGTGAGACTTTAGGGATTTGTGACAGAGCTTATGTCATGAGATCAGGTGAAATGTTGGCAACGGGTACAAGTGAAGAGATTAAAAATGATGAGAATGTTATTAAGTATTATTTGGGGGAGAATTTTCATTTTTGATTTGCAGGGACAAAGCTTTATACTTCTCTATTGTTTTGATGTCCAATTATACTTAAGAACCTAAATATTCAAACATTTTGATTGATTAAGCATTGGAGAAGCACAGGGGATTTGTCCCTATAAACTTAATATATTAATGAAGTTATGTAACCAAAATACACAATTAATCCCCATACTTTCTCTCTTTTATAGTTAATCTCTATTTATGACTACTATAACGAAAAACTAAGGCTTTCTAAGCTATAATTCGACCAAATATTTTGTAACATAGGATGGATTTATGGAAGGTGTATGGACTTTTTTAGGTGTTTTTGTAGGACACGGAACAGGGATGGTTGTTGCTCACTTAATTTTAGCAGCAGGACTTATTCTATTATTGGCTAAATATGCCTCATCAACAATGAGAGCAGTACCAACAGGTACTCAAAACTTTATGGAAGCATTTATCGAAGGTGCTATTTCTATGGGTAAAGACACCATTGGTGAGGAGAAAGCAAGACAGTATTTGCCACTTGTTTTAACCGTTGGTCTTTTTGTATTGATTTCAAACCTTATTGGTATTGTTCCAGGTTTTGAGTCTCCAACTTCAAACATTAACGTAACGTTACCATTGGCCTTGGTAGTATTTATTTACTACAACTACGAAGGTATTAGAGTAAATGGTGCAAAGAAATACTTTGCTCACTTTATGGGTCCTGTACCTGTATTGGCTCCATTGATGTTTCCAATTGAAATTGTTTCTCATATTTCAAGAATTATCTCATTGTCATTCAGACTTTTTGGTAACATTAAAGGTGATGACCTTTTCTTATGGGTTCTTTTAATGCTAGTACCATTTTTTGCTCCATTACCAGCATACTTGTTGTTAACATTTTCAGCATTGTTACAAACATTTGTATTTATGATTCTTATCTACGTTTACCTTGCAGGTGCCGTAGCTATAGAAGATCACTAGGTCTTAGAACCTACTCTTAAAGATAAAAGGCGTTATAATGAGAAACTCTACAGCTCTTTTATCTTTGCTTATAAACTTTTTACTCGGTGCATCTTGGGCTTTTGCCTTCTTAGGTGCAGCTTCTCTCTTTTTTATTTTTCTTCAAGTTGGTATTATTTATTCACTTATAGGTGCTTTTTTAGGAGCATTACCGGGACTTTTTATGGTACTTTTAGTTGAGTATTACCTCTTACGAGAAGAGCAGTTAGAAGAACTTAAAAAGCAGAGCAAACTTTTAGAAGAGCTTGTAGCCAAATCATAAGATGATAGCTTACGCTATAACGGATCCTTCAACACTTAACTTTCAAACACTTTTTAGCGATTTAAGACGTTTCTCTAAACAAGCAGATATTATTGTCTATCGTGATAAATCACATGTAGCTTATGCTTCCAATGCAAAAGAATTTGTAGAAGAAGCAAAGAAACTCCCTTTTTCAAAAATACTTTTACATAGCGATTATACGTTGGCTCATGAGTTAAAAGCAGAGGGTATTCACTTAAAATCAACTCAATTTGATGATATAGAAAAAGCAAAAGAGTTGGAACTTTTTGTGGTTATAAGCACACATACTATTAAAGAAGCTAAAAAAGCAGAGAAATTGGGTGCAGACATGATAACCTTTAGTCCTATATTTTTTACTCCAAATAAAGGTGAGCCTAAAGGGGTAGAAGAGCTTCAAAATCTTGTTTCTGTAGTAACTATTCCTGTTGTTGCTTTGGGTGGGATTGTTGGTCAAGAGCAGATAGATTTGTGTGAAGGAGCAGGTGCTGAGGGATTTGCTTCTATACGGTATTTTGGGTAGGGGCTACATAACCTCTTGTGGACGGCAGTTGTAAAGTGAAGCCAAGATATTTAGCCTAATTTTTAATAAAATCATACTATAATCTTTTAAAAAATAAAGCGTTTATTTTGAAGGATTTACTTGGAAGATACATTAACATCTCTTAGCACTTGGGGCTATTTAGCTCTGGCATTTTTTTCATTTGGAGGGTCACTTGTAGTTGTGGCTGCAGCAGGTGTTCTCTCTTTTATGGGAGAGATGAACTTGATTGTTTCATTACTTATTGCTACAACATTTAATTATATTGGAGATATGTTTCTTTTTTATTTGGGAAAATATCATAAAGAAGATATAAAACCTTACTTTGAAAAACATAAACGAAAAATAGCGTTGTCTACATTGATACTGCGTAAATATGGTGTTTTGGCTATTTTTATACAAAAGTTTTTATATGGCATTAAAACCTTAGTACCGATCTCTATGGCATTGTCACGTTATGATTTTAAAAAGTTTGCCTTATACAATCTTTTAGCTTCTCCATTTTTTGTAGCCGTTATTATGTTAAGTGCATTTTATGCTGGTGAGACAATTAAAACTCTCTTTGAGTCATTCAAAGAGTATCCTTGGGTTCCTTTTCTTTTCCTCTTTTCACTAATAGGTATAGTTTGGTACGCAATGGAACAGGTAACAAGGAAAAACTAATGATACTTCCTACGATTATACTTATAAGACATGGAGAGACGCTGTGGAATGTAGAGAAACGTTATCAAGGGCAGTTGAATTCTGATTTAACCCAAAAAGGGAAATTTCAAGCAAAAGAGAATGCGTTTAAAGTAGAAAAAGAGCTAGACGCTACACTGCCTTTTAAATTCTACTCTTCTCCTTTAGGAAGAGCAAAAGAGAGTGCCATTATTATTTCTGATGTTTTAGGCTTAAAGAGAGAAGAGATTATTTTTGATGATCGTATAAAAGAGTTTAGTTATGGAATTTTTGAAGGAAAGACGAAAGAGGAGTGTGCCAAGAGCCATTCTCAAGAGTTGGCAGAGAGAGAAGCTGATAAATGGTCTTATCTAATTGAGGGTGGAGAATCTTATGAAGTGGTAACCAAACGTCTTCATGGTTGGCTTGATACTATAAAAGAGGAAAAACTCATTATTATGGTGGCACACGAGATGGTAAATAGGGCTTTACGAGGAGTTTACTGTAACTATAGTAAGCAAAAAATGTTAAATTTACGCCAAGCCAATGATGTGGTGATAAAACTACAAAATAGAGCTGAGACCATACTAAACTAAAAACCTTTCTAAAGACCTAAATATAAATGTTTTAAAGAAAATTAAATGAAATATTATTTTTTTTGGGTATAATGCACGAATATTACTACTTATGAAACACCACATTATTTAACAAGGAGTCCTCCTCTTGGCTGTAAAAGACATCAATAAAAAATTAGACGAGATTTTTAAAACCTGCAAAAAAGGTGATTTAGTTACCTATGAGAATCTAGCAAAAGAGTTTGAAAAACAACCAACGCTTGTCCAGTCACGGAAAATATTAAAGCTTTCAAAAGACCATAAAGTAGACCTTGCAACATCATCTGAATATGCGAAGTTTCTTTCAGCTGCTGAAAAAAAGCGTAGAGCATTGGCGAGAGAAAAAAGTGCAAAGGAGAATGAGGAGGAGGGCTTTGATTTCTTGAAAGAGAAAGAACTTCTTGAGTGGAGTCGTTCAGATAGCCCTGTTCGTATGTATCTTCGTGAAATGGGAAAAATACCTCTTCTTACAAAAGAAGAAGAGATTTTTCTAAGTAGAGAGATAGAGGCTGGAGAAGATGTCATACTCGATGCTATCTGTTCTGTTCCTTATCTTATTGATTATATTCTTAACTATAAAGAGCCATTGTTAAACAGAGAACGACGTGTTAAAGAGTTGTTTAAAAGTTTTGAAGATGAAAAAGAGACCACCGATGACAAAAATGACGATGCCGAAACTGAAGCTCCTTCTGAGGCAGAAGTAAAAGCAAAAGCATCAAAAGGTGCTGACAAACGTGTAAAGCAAGTTGTTACAAGTTTTAAGGCTCTTGACAAAGCAAAAAAAGAGTGGTTAAAAAGTCTTGATGAACTAGAAGTTCTTTTAGAAGCTGATGAGAGTGATGAGAAGAAACTGCATGAGCAGATGAAAGTTGCCTTTAAAAAGCAACAACAGAAAAAGGCACTGATTGACTTAGGCCCAACATCTAAACTTATTAATGAGCTTGTTAAAGCGATGGAAACAGCACTTAAAAGTGATGATGGTTTTGATAAGGAGTTAAAAAGACTTGAGTATAAATTACCACTTTTTAATGATGTATTAAAAGAAAATCATAAAGAGATATTGGGAAATATCTTAGAGATGGACAAAGAGGATATTACTGATGCTGTTCCCGAAACAACCATGGTAAGCACTTATGTGGAGATTAAAAAACTTTATGAAACACGTGAAGCAAGTAAAGACAGCTTTGACCTTGACCCTGAAAAACTAGAAGAGATTTTAGGACAGATTCGTCGTGGTAAAGCCAGATCTGAAGTGGCAAAAACCAGAATGGCAAAGTCAAACCTTAGATTGGTGGTTTCTATTGCGAAACGTTATACCAACCGTGGACTACCATTCCTTGACCTTATTCAAGAGGGTAACATTGGTCTTATGAAAGCTGTTGATAAGTTTGAATACCAAAAAGGTTATAAGTTTTCTACGTATGCAACGTGGTGGATTCGTCAAGCGATTTCAAGGGCGATTGCAGACCAAGCACGTACAATTAGAATTCCGATTCATATGATCGAGACCATTAACCGAATCAATAAGATTATTCGTAAAAATCTTCAAGAGACGGGTAAAGAGCCAGACTTAGATACCATTGCTAAAGAGGTGGGATTGTCTGTTGATAAAGTTAAAAATGTTATTAAAATTACCAAAGAGCCTGTCAGTCTAGAAACTCCAGTTGGGGATGAAGATGATGGTAGATTTGGTGACTTTATTGAAGACAAGACAACCGTTAGTCCATCAGATGCTGTTCTTAAAGATGATTTGAACAATCAGATAGATGAAGTACTTGACCAGTTAAATGAACGTGAAAAAGCTGTTATAAGAATGCGTTTTGGTCTACTTACAGATGAGAGTGATAGAACTTTAGAAGAGATTGGTAAAGAACTTTCTGTAACAAGAGAACGTGTAAGACAGATAGAGTCTTCAGCCATTAAAAAACTTAAACACCCAAGAGTAGGGCGTAAACTTAAGAATTATATAGAGGGATAAACCCTTCTATATAAATTCTAAAAAGAAAATCCACCCATAACTTCTGGGTATCCACGATTTTCGTTATCTTCTCCATTATTAGAAAACTCTTGAACCCATCCAAATGACATAAATGAGTTGGGTGTTGTTTGTAAACTTAATCCTGCACGACCACCATAAATGTTGTAATCTTTATAAGGCTTGTCGATAAAAGTATGGTTGTAGAATGCACCTAAATAAGGTCTATAGGTGGTGTTTTCTAAAGGTAGGTGATAGGTAACAGGTACCGTCACTTGATTGATATCTGGGTCTCCACCTAAAAATGCTTGATAGGCTGCTCCAACCGATAAGTTGTCTAGAACAAAATAGTTAACATTGGCTCCAAGAACGGTGTAGCTATTTCCAAAACTACTGTCACTTCCCACTGTAACTCCTATATTTTTACTTCCAATTGAAAAAATCCCTCCGTCAGCGTAAATAGCAGAGCTTGTTAATAGTAATAAAATTATTTTTTTCATAAATGGCCTCCTACAGTTATATTTAGTTGTATTTTATTTATAATTATTTCAATATAATAATATATTATAGCATTTAACCTCTTATATTGAGGAAGTTTTTAGTACTAATATCGTCCCAAGCTCTGTTTAATTTTGAAAAATTATTATAGCTTTCTAAGACCCGTTTAAAGTCTTCATTTTTCTTAGATTCTAATTCTAATACTTCTGTCAAAGCTATTTTGGCAGAATCCATCATATCTTTTGGAAAGGTTCTGATTTTAACATTTTGAGGTAACTCTTGGAGTGCTTTTGCATTTTTATATCTAAACTCTTGAATCATTGTGGCTGTCATCTCTTCACAAGCTGTTGTAATAATGGCTTGATGAATTGGATTTAACTGCTCCCAACGATTTTTGTTGAATGTAATCTCTAGTATCGAACCTGGTTCATGCCACCCTGTATAGTAGTAATCAGCAGCTTTATCAAAGCCCATCATACTATCAAGTGCAGGTCCTACCCACTCCGTAGCATCAATTGTCCCTCTCTCTAAAGCAGTAAAAATCTCTCCAGCAGGAAGTAGTATAGGATTGACCCCCAATCGTTTCATAACCTCTCCACCTAGACCAGGGATTCTCATCTTTAGCCCCTTTAAATCAGCCAATGAGTTTATCGGTTTTTTAAACCAACCCCCCATTTGAGGTCCTGTACTTCCACCTACTAGAGGATAGAGATTAAACTTACCATAAAGTTCACGCCAAAGCTCCATACCTCCACCAAACTTCAACCATGTAATCATCTCTTCACTTGTAAGCCCTAGTGGCATACCACCAAAGATAGAAAAGGCAGGGTTTTTCCCTTTCCAGTAGTAGACACCAGAGTGAAAAGCATCTATCTGACCCAAAGATGCTGTATCAAAAACCTGCATAGCAGGAACTAAGATATTTTTGGGATATACCTTTATCTCTAGCGTTCCACCACTAAGCTCAAAACAGCGTTTAGCAAACTTATCAACTCCTGTACCCATAATAGGAAAATGAGCAGGCCAAGAAGTTGCCAGTTTGAGGGTTACTTTTTTTCCACGTACTATATTAATATTTTTATCAGATATTTTATTCTCTTCTCTGTAACATCCACTTAGTCCCATAGCACCTAAACCCAGTACGGAAGTGCTTAAAAAGTCTCGTCGTTTCATGATTATATTCCTTAGTTAAAAGAGGTCGTTTAAGCGACAATTATAACATTTTAGTAACAAATTTTGATGCTAATATTTTATTTTTAATTTATTTGGTTAAACTATTCATTATATAATTTAAACAGTAAGGGGTAATATGAAAGTTTTTTTATCTGCAATATTGATTTGGGGGACTACTCTTCTTAGTGCTGATGTATCAAGCTCTGAATTAAAAATAGAAAACAGTGTTGGTGTTGAGTTAAATCCTTTTCGTCTGCTGGTGTCTAATGATGAGTGGCAAACTTTTTCTGGAACAGTGAGTTATTTTGATAATGCCAATGGTATTGAAATTGCGATGCCTATTTTTTACGCTAAAGAGAAAGATAACTACTATTATAATGGTGATTATGAAGATACTGAAACAGTAGTAAACATTGATTTACGCTATAGAAAATATTTTTCAGGCAATAGAACAGAAGGGGCTTACTTGGGTGCTTTTGGTCGTTATACTTATCTGGATGGAAAAGTTTGGGATCGAGGACAATATGCCACAGTAGAGAAGTTTGGAGTGGGTGGAGAAGTAGGTTTTAGGGTTAAAGATATTTTTGATACACCTTTTTATTGGGGTACATCTTTGAGCTTGGGTGGATATATAGGGAGTGATAATGATATTTTTAACTCCTCGAGATTTGCTCTTGGTATTGATGATAATAAAATTATTTTAGATGTAGAATTTTTAAAGGTAGGATATGAATTTTAAAATAAAAACAGTTATTAGTTTAATGGTAGTTTTTTTATTACAAGGGTGCGTAGAGTATCGAGACAACCCTATGTGTAAAGAGTTGAACTATATGACT
>Ga0256840_1002459_pt1 | contig 16252 bp, 13 predicted proteins | sample 355202metaG_FD_185969 | JGI IMG/M metagenome (GOLD analysis project Ga0256840, IMG submission 185969) | Hydrothermal vent microbial communities from Mid Atlantic Ridge, Atlantic Ocean - 355-202 | ecosystem: Environmental > Aquatic > Marine > Hydrothermal vents | place: Atlantic Ocean: Mid... | reverse complement strand
CTCAAAAAGCTCGCCAAAACAGGGGTAGCAAACACTTGATTCAACACAGAAAAAAAGGTACGATCCTTAAATAAGAGTCCCAGAACGGGCTATCGAAACGCATAGAATTTTCCGTTGAAGTATTTGCCCTCATCCTTAAATAAGAGTCCCAGAACGGGCTATCGAAACTGTACATACGTCCGATTGCACCAGAATAAACACCTTAAATAAGAGTCCCAGAACGGGCTATCGAAACATATCAGCCTCTGAGAACAGCGCGTTTTGCTTTTCCTTAAATAAGAGTCCCAGAACGGGCTATCGAAACAATCAACATATAAGCAAAGGCGACTGTAATTGCCCTTAAATAAGAGTCCCAGAACGGGCTATCGAAACAATCGAATTCTACCCTTTAGTAATTCTATGCTACCCTTAAATAAGAGTCCCAGAACGGGCTATCGAAACGACTACGCCAAGCCAAGGCTTATCGCCTTTTTTTCCTTAAATAAGAGTCCCAGAACGGGCTATCGACAAAAACGTCAGGAACGTTTTTGCACGAGACTAACGGCTTGTAGTTTAGCCGTTAGCGAGCCCGAAGGGTCAGGCGCATGGACGCGCCTGATAAACACGGGTTGAAGCGAAGTGCGATCTTAGATGAATTGATAATAAGAGTCCCAGAACGGGCTGAAACCAATACCTTATCTCTCATCTCTTATATCCGCATTAGCTTCACGGATTATAAAAAATGCAAAAAAGGGGGGGGATGGGTATCTACAAATTTATCCTGTATCCACCAAACCAATATTGATGGAGTACTAAAAAAAACTGTAGACACTGGGCAAGTGAGCTATCGAAGTGTAGAGACGCAATGTTTGCGTCTCTACTGCATTGCGTCTCTACTCCAGTGGGTGTCGCTTGTGTAGTGCTTCTAGTGCGTGGTGGCTGGCTCCGTGGCTGTGATGATCACTGTGTTTACAGTGGCGGTGGGCGATTATCCAGATACAAAGAAAAATAATGAGTGATCCAACTAGACTGAGGCTACGGGTGTAGTGGTGTAGGTTTTCAGTAATATGGGGGGCGGCTTGTTTGAGTATTTGCCACTCATTTAGAGATTCGATGCCTTCTTTAATAATACTGAAACTAGTGAGGTAGCCAGCGGCAGCAACGCCAAATGAGGCAAGTTTGCAGTAACGTGTCTGGTGCTGGTGTTTGATGAGTTGGCTGATGATGTCGGTGTTTTTGCCTAGGTGGTTGAATTGTGCATCAAGTTGTTTGACACGGTAGAGTTTTTGTTGTATTTGGTTGTGGCTGTTGATATGGCTAATGACAGGGTGAAAAAAATTGAGACGAAAATTGCGTAGTTGGTGTTCAATATCTGCCAAGATATGAGTGTGTTTTTTGAGTTTTTTTGGTTGGTTGATCCAGTAGCTGGTGAGTTTCTGGTATTGTTGCATGGCATTTTCAAGGTGAACGGCAAGCAAATGAATGGGCTGATGGGCAGGGCGAATAACAGCATTCTTGTAGTTTTTGAGTATTTCGGGTGCGTCGTTTGAGTTGAGTTGTACCAGTGTGGCACTGCCTTCTTGGGCGAGTGCGTGGGTGACATTGTGGTAGTCGTCAATGGTTTCTACACGTCCTTGGGTGTTTTTTATCTGGTAATCGCTGGTGTAGTGTAGTGCCAGTCGGCTGATGATGTCTTGGCTGTGTTGTTCTGTGAATGGGGTGTTGTTATTTGTTTGCAGGTAGCTGTGGGTGTAGACCCGTTTGGCTTTGTCTTTCTCACTGGTACTTTCTCCATGCAGTAGCCGAATGAGTTGTCCGAGTGAGTATGTATTATTGCTATTATTGAGTTTTAGTTTATTAAAGCGGGCAAGGGCACTAACAGTTTCATTAAGTTGTGTTAGGGTAAGTTGCTGTTTGCTGCTGAGTTTGAGTTCTAAGCAGGCGATACTGAAACCGCTACGAAATTTGTGATGGAGTAGTTGTTCAAATATAAGACGAATAGAAGAGGCTGTGTTTTTTTCATCATCTTGTGTTTGTTGTAGGCGTTGTTTGCTACGCTTGCGTAGCTGTAGCTGGATATTTGCTTGGTTGACTGAGCGCAGATATTGTTTGCTGAAATGCCAACTTTTTATGCTGTGGTTATTGTAATGAAATAGTTGATGAATAGAGCTAATCAGATCTTTGTTAAGGTTGTAGCTGTGATTTTCCCAAAGTGGTTGAGGCTTTGCACTGAAAGATACGGGAAATGTTATACTATTACTATTGAGTTTTTCCACTGGGCAGTGATGATCAAAAAAGTAAAAAAGGGTAATACGATGGTCGTTGATGTTTATTTCAGTATTCATTAGAGTCTTAGTTTTGGGTTTTACTTGAATCCGTGAGGCTACTACGGCATGGTGAACTCAATTATGTAGAGCTTTTTAATTCCACTGTGAAACCAATACTTTATCCCTCATATCCGTATTAGCCTCACGGATTCAGTATTATGGCATAATTTTTGATAGTTTTGGTTTTCTCAGAGATTCAGGTTAACGGTTAACACAGAGTAAGACCTGAATCCGTGAGTCCACTACGGCACAGTGAATAAGCTATTGATTCATCACGGGTTTAAAAAATATCCGCTTAACCTATGGGTGAATCTGCGCTAGCAGATGGTGAACTCAATTATGTAGAGCTTTTTAAATCCACTGTGAAACCAATACCTTATCTCTCATATCCGCATTAGCCTCACGGATTCAGCTATTATAAAAAATGCAAAAAACGGGGGGGATGGGTATCTACAAATTTATCCTGTATCCACCAAACCAATATTATTGATTGAGTACCTAAAAAAATTTTAGACACTGAGTAAGTGGGCTATCGAAATGTAGAGACGCAATGCTTGCGTCTCTACTGTATTGTGTCTCTACTGTATTGTATAAAGTCGGCATGGATAGAAGGTCGGATTGGTGAAAGCGTAATCTGCTACTCTCATTTTTTATCGTCTTACATAGCGTCTTTTATTGGCTCTTCTTGCGGGTCTGCGTGCTGCGATTCTTTGTCGCTTGATTTGGCGGTTACGCTTGATTATACGTTGGCGGCGGGCATTTTTTAGTGTCTTTGCGCGTGCAAGGGTTTGGGCGCGTGCTTTTTGTTTGTGTTTTATTCTTTGTACATGTCGTTGTATATCGAGTTGGCGGGCTTTTTCTATTCGTTTTGCGGCGTATTTTTGACGTTTCAACTCTTTTTCTTTTGCTATGATCGCTTTTGCTTGAATGCTATTACTGACTACGGCTGTTCGACTGACAAAATTAAAGGCATCTTTTCCTGGATTTTCACTAGGTTTTGTTAAGCGTGCAATATAGCCATTAGCGCAAGATTCCCACCAACAGGGTGAATGACGTATGAAAGAGAGAATGCTTCGATGCTTTGGTGCGTGTTTTAATGGTTGGGTTAAATATTCTTTTGTCCCCCAGCTTCCATACCATGCTGAGGTGCGTGGGGCGGAGAAGTTGACAAATAATGTACCACCTGCTTTTTTCCAGCCTTTTAATAAATCAGTATAGGCTTTTTCCATTCTTTGGCTTTTATTTGCCTGAATAAATAATTTCGTAGGGTTTAATTGGGTATTTCGATTATCCCAATCGACGAGGTGTTGTCCTCCTTCATACGCAACTAGCTGTACTCCATACTGTTGTGCTTTTTTTACCTGTGCTTTTATTAGTTTTATAACATTCGGTATAGAATTAGGTTCTTTATTATCGTATAGATAAGCAAATATATCTGAGATTGAGCGTGCTTTTCTGGCTGTGCTAAGTTTAGGATAAAAATAAGGGGCGATTGCCAACACATCTGTGTATTTATAGGCTTCTTGATAAGATAAAAGCATATCGCTCAGGCGCTCGTAGGGTGTCCATGCACCCATCACTCGTATTAGGTTATCGGTATTGCCAAATACAGATTCCCATATTTTAAAAATTTGCACACTACGCATGGAATAATATTTATAGCCAGCCTTATGTTTATTTTTGTCTAGTTTGAGTCTTAAGCCTTGTTGTTTTACATATTCAGTTTGTGTGAAAATTCCATTCCAAGCTTCATTTGTGTATTCAATATAAGTCTTTAAATTTGGTTCGAGGCGTTGTTTTACCACAGTTGCAAATTGACGAATATAGTCATTATCTGCTTTGTGAGGCATATTAAACCAAGGGTCAGCTTCAAGTTTATTGGCTAAGGCAACCATTATTTCTACTGGCGCTCCACGTACTCCTGATTTACCTGCCCATGTTTGTTTATTAATGGTATTACGCTGTGACCATTTGCTAATAGGGCTACGTGTAATGCCTGACATATTCATAAAGCGAATAACTTTAAAATCCTTCATATAATTTAGATAGTCAGGATTAAAAATAATGCCGGCGTACTCTTTTTCAAAAGATAAAAACCGTGAATTTTTGCACTCACTCGCTGTATCAACTCGTTTATATTGGTTGTTTTCACAGATTCCACCAGGCAGCAGAATTCGTACATTGCGTATCGGATTATTGGGATCGGTTGCGTGAATTTTAAAAATGGCACGCAGGATTCTATCTTTTCCTGCACGAATTAAAATCACATCACGACCAAAAGAACGCTTAACTAGGTGGGCATCATGATTATATTGAATGATACCTTCGCCCTTATAAAGCACTGTATAAAGCCCGTCAGGAATTGTTCCTGCTGGTAAATCATTTAAGAATCGTGTCCCTGCTTGTGCCCCTTTTGCAATATAATTTGGCCAACCATTTTTATCATATTTTACAACTCCTTTTGTTAGCCACGGGCGAGCCTCTTCAAACGGCATTGCCATTTTCATAAGATCCACAAAAGGCACACTTGCATCATTCTCCATGATTTCGTTGGTATTTATGCCGAGAGGAGAAGATAGAGGTGCAGCAGTGACCTTAGCAAAGGAAATTATGAAGACTATGAATGCTAAAAATAATAAAGAGTATTTTTTATACGTCTTACATAGATTATACTGGGATTGATTTTTATTTATCATAATAGTGATTGATTATTAGACAGTCTTTGCTGACCATATCAGAGTCTGCTTTAATTTTCTATTATAAGCTTATAAAAAATAGGTTATTTGGGTTTTTTATAGGGTCACTATTTTCAAGAAATTTGTAAAATCTGAATCCATTTCTCAATTATTCACATAAATACCCTCATATGTTAGCCCAAGAAATTATTCGCAAAAAGCGTGACAAACAAAATTTAACAACTGAAGAAATCGAGTTCTTTGTTAAAGGAATTACCGATAACTCCATTAGTGAAGGACAAATATCAGCCTTTGCCATGGCTATTTTTTTTAATGGCATGAGTATGGATGAACGGATTGCCTTAACCCTTGGCATGATGAATTCTGGCACAGTGTTGTCTTGGCAAGATATGAACCTGCCAGGCCCAATATTGGATAAACATTCAACGGGTGGGGTTGGTGATAAAGTCAGTTTAATTCTAGGGCCTATAATTGCTGCTTGCGGTGGTTTTGTGCCTATGATCTCAGGTCGTGGATTAGGTCATACAGGTGGCACACTGGATAAATTTGAATCAATTCCTGGTTATTCTGTAACACCTGATGATGCTAAATTTCGCTCTGTCGTTAAAAATGTTGGCTGTGCCATTATTGGGCAAACTGCAAATCTTGCGCCTGCTGATAAGCGTTTTTATGGTATTCGTGATGTTACAGCTACTGTTGAATCCATAGATTTAATTACTGCATCAATACTCTCTAAAAAGTTAGCAGCAGGCTTAGATGGGCTGGTAATGGATGTTAAATTTGGTAATGGAGCATTTGCCGATAATTTACTGATGGCGCAAGAATTAGCACAAAGCATTGTCGAAGTATCCAATGGTGCGGGCGTGAAAACTAGTGCATTAATTACTGATATGAATCAAGTTTTGGGCTGGAATGTTGGTAATGGAGTTGAAGTGCAAGAAACGCTAGATTTCTTTTTAGATGTTGCCAAACGTGAGCCACGCTTGCATGAAGTGGTGATTAATCTTTGTGGTGAAATGCTTCGTGTGGGTGGTTTAGTAGAGACCTTAGAAGAAGGCAAAGAAAAAGCTCAAAAATCTTTAGATAGCGGTCGTGCAGTGGAAGTTTTTGCTAAAATGGTTTCAGCATTAGGTGGTCCGACTGATTTTGTTGAAAAGAGCACGAAATATCTTGAAAAAGCACCCATCCAGCTAGATGTTTTTGCTGATAAGTCGGGCTATATTCAATCTATGCAGACACGCGATATTGGTATTGCTGTTATTCAACTAGGTGGAGGACGCAGAGTTGCATCAGATTCTATTGATCATGCGGTTGGCATAACTAACTTTTTGGGTATTAATGGTGAAGTCTCCGCAAATCAACCCATCGCTACAGTTTTTGCTCGTAGTGAAGATGCAGCCAAGCAAGCAGAAGAGATCATTAAACAAGCTATTAAAGTTAGTGAAGAAAAACCTAATTTAGGTGCGTTAGCTAAAACTGAAACAGCTATCATTGAAACAATTACATCATGAATCAAAAAACTATAAAAAACAGGGGGGATGGGTATTGAGACTATTCTTTGCTACAAGCGTTGTTACAAGGACTGTTACAAGCATTATAAATACTTGCCTTAGAAGCTTAGCAATGTACGCTTTGTCTTTTGAAAAGCTTAACCATATAACCCATCCCCCCTGTTTTTCTCACTTTTTAGGAGATGATCAATGAAGCGAGTCATTATTTTGGTTATGGATTCCTTTGGTTTGGGGGCGACAGCGGATGCAGATTTGTATGGTGATGTTGGTGCAAACACACTGGGGCATATTGCAGAAGCCTGCGCAAAGAGCAAAGCGGACAGTTCTAAACGCCAAGGGGAGTTACAACTTCCAAACCTAGTCCGCCTAGGTTTAGGCAAGGCTGCTGAAATTAGCACGGGTGAAATCCCTATAGGTCTAGAGTGCTCAAAATCAAGCATTATTGGTGCTTATGGTTGTGCAGCAGAAGTCAGTAAAGGCAAAGATACGCCAAGTGGACACTGGGAAATGGCAGGTCTACCCGTTACCTTTGATTGGGGTTATTTTCCACAAACTGAGCCTTGTTTTTCAAAAGAGCTTATCGACGCTTTTGTTCAAGAAGCCAAACTTCCTGGTATATTAGGAAATAAACACGCCTCAGGAACAGATATTTTAGTCGAACTAGGGGATGAACATATCCGCAGTGGAAAACCTATTTGCTATACCAGCACAGATTCTGTTTTTCAGATTGCCGCGCATGAAAAGCATTTTGGGCTAGAGCGGCTCTATGAGATTTGTGAAATTGCCAAGCGTTTAACATTGCCATTAGAAATAGGTCGCGTAATAGCTCGCCCTTTTCTTGGTGATAAGCCCGATAACTATAAACGCACGGCTAACCGTCATGATTACACCACGCCACCTTATGATAAAACACTACTAAATCACATCATAGAAAGTGGTTCAGATGTTATATCAATAGGAAAAATTGCCGATATTTTTGCTGAACAAGGCATTAGCAAAAAAATTAAAGGCAATGACAATATGGCTTTATTTGATGCCACACTTGAGGTGATGAAAACTACCAAAGAGGGTGATTTAATCTTCGCAAACTTCGTTGAATTTGATAGCCATTATGGGCATCGAAGAGATCTTACAGGTTATGCCACGGCACTTGAAGATTTTGATAAACGTCTTCCAGAGTTATTGGATATCCTACAAGAAAATGATCTGCTTTTGATAACTGCCGATCATGGTTGTGATCCGAGCTGGTTTGGAACAGATCATACCCGTGAGCATGTTCCTGTACTTTTCTACAGCAAAACACTTTCACCAAAGAGTTTAGGTCAACGCCAAAGCTTTGCTGATATGGGACAAACAATAGCTGAATATCTTAATATTAAACCCTTAAAACATGGGAAAAGCTGTTTTTGATTCTGCTATTTGATAAGTTATAGTCTTTATGCTTTGTAAACCCATCCCCCCCTTTTTTTATACTTTTTAGGAGAACACTCAACTAAGCGTTAAAAATGTTAGAATGTTCTAATATGAAATTAATTGAACATTCAAACCAAAACCAGCAAGTAGAAAGTTTAAGTCATTTGGCTTGTGCGCATTGTGATTTAATCCAATCCTTGCCAAAAATGAAATTAGGTGAAACTGCTAGATGTATTCGTTGCAATAATGTCTTATATCGCAACCAAAAAAATTCACTGAATCGTAGCCTTGCTTTTGCTATCACTGGCTTGATTTTGTTTGTTATTAGTAATTTATTCCCTTTGTTATCACTGAAGGCGATGGGGTTGACACAAGAAGGGACTCTTTTTGCAACATCATTATCTCTTTTGCAAGCTGATCGCCCATTTTTAGGCTTACTTATTTTTCTAACAACTATTGTTTTCCCTCTAACTACGTTACTTGGTACTATTTATGTGTTGATACAAGTTAAAATGAATCGCATTAATAAATATACCGCTCCATTATTTCGCTTTTTGCGAAGCACCGATGTTTGGGGAATGTTAGAAATTTTTATGTTAGCGGTGCTAGTATCTGTTGTAAAATTGGGGGATTTGGCTGATGTTATTTTTGGGGTTTCGCTCTATTCTTTTTGTTTGTTAATATTATCTTTGAGTTTATTGAGTTCTTCTTTAAACCCGCATGATGTCTGGAATAAACTGCGTATTGTCAAGGGGTGTCAGTTGTGAAAAATAAACCTACTACGGCTCGTCTGCAAGGACTTATTGCCTGCCATTTTTGTCATACGTTAAGTGAATTTCCTAAAGTCACAGAAAATACTAAAAAGGGTGAATTACGTTGCCCCTGCTGTCAATCTATTATTCATTCACGTATTCCTGATAGCCTAAATAGAACGTGGGCATTGCTTATCGCCGCAATTATTTTATATGTTCCTGCGAATACCTTACCTATTATGACTGTTATTTTATGGGGAAACGGTCAGCCTGATACTATTTTGAGCGGGGTGATTCACCTGTTTGATGGTGGCATGTGGCCACTTGCCTTGCTTATTTTTATAGCGAGTATTTTTATTCCGATACTAAAATTAATAATATTGGTTGGTTTACTTTTAAGTGTGCAATTAAAATCTACTTGGAAGCCAAAGGATCGAACCATCTTATATCGTATCACAGAATTTATAGGTCGTTGGTCAATGGTTGATGTCTTTGTCATCGCTATCTTAGTTGCTCTGGTTCAGTTTGGGAATACTGCTAGCGTCTCTCCAGGGCTGGGTGCATTATCATTTGCAGCGGTTATCATTTTAACAATGTTTGCCGCACATACCTTTGACCCTCGTTTGATTTGGGATATTATTGATGATCAAATAGGCAACGAGAAGGATTAATAATAAAGATTAATAACAATAATGACGACAAAAACGACAACAGAATATCCTACAGCACAACTTAATCCAAAATCACGGTTTTCACTGATTTGGATTATCCCTTTAACCGCTGCACTTATCGGTGGCTGGCTAATATTCAAATATTATAATGAACGCGGAACCATGATTACGATTATCTTGGATGATGCATCAGGTGTGGAAGCTAAAAAAACCCCCGTTCGTTATAAGTCAGTACAAGTAGGAAAAGTTAAAAAAATAGGGCTTACTTCTGACCTTAAAAAAGTCAAAATCTCTGCTGAAATATTTCCTGGAATGGCTGAAAAATTAACGGCAAATACAAAATTTTGGGTTGTTAAGCCACGTGTATCTTTTCAGGGGATTAGTGGTCTTGATACTTTACTTTCAGGTGTTCATATTGGCATGGACCCTGGCAATGTGAATACCGAAGATGAGCTTTCTGATGTTTTGGAGAGCTATATAGGTCTTAGCAAACCTCCTATTGTTACAAGTAAAGAAAAAGGTGTCTCGCTCACATTAAAAACCTCAAAACTAGGATCATTGGATATTAGCTCGCCTGTTTATTATCGTAAAATTAAAGTAGGTGAAGTGACGGGTTATTACCTTGACCCTGATAATGAAATGATTGATGTTTCAATTTATGTTCATGCTCCTTATGATAGAAAAATTAAAACCAGTAGCCGCTTTTGGAATGCAAGTGGTTTAGAGTTAGAGCTAACCACGAGAGGAGTTTCTGTACGAATGGAATCTTTAACGTCTCTATTAGTTGGAGGCATTGCTTTTGAAACACCTGATAATGAGGCTGGCTCCTCACTGGTAGATGGAGGAAAGAATAGTTTCAAACTCTATGAATCCTATAAGCTTGCTAATGATGATACCCAGCGGAATAATAAACTTTTTTATGTGATGTATTTTAATGATACTCTGCATGGATTGAGTGAAGATTCATTACTTGAATATAATGGTGTAAAAGTAGGTAAAGTTGAGAGTATTTTGCTAGAAAGTGCAAAAGATTCTACGCAAGTTAAAACCTTGGTAAAAGTATCATTTCGTATTGATAAATTCTCTGCTAAAGGAAATAAGGCGGAGGCTGAACAAACATTAAGAAATCTTGTAAAGGATGGATTAGTTGCGCAATTGACTATTGATAGCTTAATTACTGGAGCACAGTATATTGCACTAAAGACAGCTGATAAAACACTTAAAAATAAAGGTAGTACATTTACCTTGTTACCTAGCAATGCTAAATATACTTCAATTTTTCCTACCACACGTTCACAGCAATCATTGCTTAACTTTGATGCAAGTGAAATTACACAAGAACTTAACCTTGCTATATCGAGTATTACCGCTCTAATTAATTCTAAAGACGTTAAGAAAACTCTTAAGGGGTTAGCCTCTACCGCAGAAAGTATTAGTAAAATCACCCAGAAACTTGAAAAAAAGGGATTTTCTGGTGAATTAGTTCAAACCTTAACGACAGCGAAAAAAACAACTCAAGATATACAAAAATTAATTCGTGAGAGCCAACATACTGTAAAAGTTTTTGGCAATGTCGCTAATAAGTTACAAAAAGATGCTAGCCAGACACTACGAACAGTTAATAATGTAGGAAACAAATTGCAACGTGATATGAGCCGAACACTCAATGGTGTTGATCGTGTAACTTTGACATTGAATAAAGGCTTAAAAAATACACTAAGTGAAGATTCAGCTTTACAATATCGTCTGCAACAATTAATCAATGATCTTAGTGAGGCATCCAATTCATTTTCTACACTTGCTGATACACTGCAACGTAAACCTAATTCGATTATTTTTGGTAAGTAATGAAAATATTAAATAAAAATTCAACGACATTTTTTATTAAGGCTATATTTGTTGGTCTATTTATTAGCCTATTTGCTAGTCTAAGCTCATGCTCAACTATTAGCGGAGATAGTGATGCACTAGGTGGCACACGTTTTTATTCCCTTAGTGCCTTGCCATCTAATAGCAATAATCATTCAAGCTTAAAAATAGGTGTTGGCCCGATAGAAATTCCAAGGCTATTGAATCGTCCACAAATAATAAGCCGAAAAAATGAGACAGAGATTCAAATGTCAGAATCACATCAGTGGGGCGGTTCTTTTAAAGAAGAGTTAATTCAGTCGCTCAGTGATAATCTATCCTCTCTTTTAAAAACTGATAATATTGAACAATATCCTTGGAAGTTTTCATTTAAACCAAATTATCAAATACGCATAAATATCGAGCGTTTTGATGGGCAAGTAGGCAAGAATATAGTCTTAAAAGCACGTTGGCGTTTAATAAAAAATAATAAAGAAATACTGGTTAAACGAAGTGTAATTAGCACTCCAGTTTTAGGGAATAACTATGCCGCTTATGTGAAAGCTCAAAGCAATGCACTAATTAAGCTTAGTAAAAAAATATCGAAACAAATCAAATGAAAACCATATTCTCTGTTATCGAATCACCTACACACCCTTATTTTACGGCGGTCTATAAAAAGCTTGGACTGGATGAGTTATGCTTTCGCTCTATGCGAAAAGTCATCAAAAAAATAAAAAAAGATCAACCTGATTTTATAGCAGCAGAATTTTTTTATGGATATGGAAACAACTATGCAGGAATAAATCTAAGTAATTTAGATGTCATGCTATACACGCTTCAGCGCTATTCCCCCAAAACTAAAGTTATTGTATTTGTAGAAAAAGACGAATATCAGTATGTCGATTCACTAAACAAAATATTACCGGTACATGCAACCTTGATAAAGCCAGTCAGTGCTGAAGATATTTCAAAAGCCATAGAAGTTTAAAGAAAAAATCTGCATTATAAAGTTATCGGTCGTTATGATATATAATAAACGACAAACATCGTAGTACTCTATCAACCTGAATCCGTGAGTCCACTACAGCACAGTGAATAAGCTATTGATTCATCACGGGTTCAGGTATAAGCCAATGTTGTTGGAGTACAAGTATTTAATATTGACCCGAATCCGTGAGGTCAATGCGGATTTAGGATTTAATTGGAGAGTAACCATGAAACATAAATTATTAATAATGACATCTTTTTTATTACTGACAGCATGTACGCAAGAAAGTCAAAATCAGATTGGTCGTGCAATCAATAACTGGACGGGTACTGATGGTATTTTAGAAATTTATGCAGGTAATACCTTAGCAAAGCGTTTTATTAAAATTGATAAGCTAACTACTGCATCAGGAACAAGTAATGATAAAGATCGTCCTTATCGTTATGGCTACGGTTATCTTGATGCAAACCTTAATGGCAAGGTAGATAAAGATGAGAAAAAGAAAGTATATTTTGAATTTAGTGATTATTCGACTTCGTATATTTTCTTTGAAAATCCAAAATAAGGCATTGCACTTTATCGGTTTCAGCTCTACATAAGACTTTTTTCTGGTTAAAATTCTCTTTATCCACCTAATAAATAGAGAATAATCATGAAAAAAATAGCGCTTGTTATTGCTGATCTTGCCCTTGGTGGTGGGCAACGTGTAACCATTAATCTGGCTAATGCTCTTTCTAAAGAGTATCAGGTGAGTATCATTATTTTTCAAGATGATGATATTCACTATGAGGCACCGGGAGCCTTAATAAATTTAGACTGTCCTTCTCAAAATAGTATCCTTAAAAAGGTTCTCAATGTCTTTAAACGTGCTTACAAACTACGTAAATTCTTAAAAAAAGAAAAATTTGATTACGTTTATAGCTTTATGGAAACAGCAAATTTCCCGACTGCTATGGCTTATCCTAATGCCGCTCTATCAGTTCACTGTAATCCCAAAACATGGAATTCATTTGAATCATTATTGGCAAGGCTAACCTATGGCAGAGCTAAGAATGTTATAGCGGTTTCTGATGATGTCAGTGCTATTTTACGTTCAGATTATGGTCTAAAAAATGTTTCAAGGATTTACAACCCTGTTGATCGTAAAGAAATTCTAGGGCAGGTCGATAAACCCTATCAGCACTCAAAACCTTATATTGTTGCTCTTGGGCGTTATCATGAAATGAAGCGCTATGACTTGCTAATAGATGCTTATGCTCAGAGCAAATTACAAACCGAGTGTGATCTAATTATTGTTGGTGATGGTGAATTGCGTGTTGAGTTGGAAGCACAAATCAAGCGTCTTAACTTGCAGGATAAAGTTCATCTAGCTGGCACACAAAGCAACCCTTTCCCTTATCTTGCTGGTGCAAAATTTCTAGTGCTCTCAAGCCGCACAGAAGCTTTTCCTATGGTGTTGATTGAAGCACTCGCGCTTGAATGCCCTATTGTTGCAACTGACTGCCCTACTGGTCCGCGTGAAATTGTGCGAGAAGGTGAGAATGGTTTATTGGTTGAAAATGAAAATGCCCAAACACTTAGTCAGGGAATGGATAAACTCTATTTTGATGAAAAGTTACTAGAGCATTTCAAGCAAAATGCAGTTTCCTCTATTCAGCATTTGTCAGGGGAAGTGATTGTTAAGGAGTGGTTATCGCTTTAAAAAGTGCCACTTCATCAAACTAATCTTGATGACTCACGGATTCAGGTAATAAATTAATAGTGTTTATCTTGTGCTGTAGCAATTTCACAGATTTAGAAGGAAATAAAACCATCTTAAAAAATGGATAAAAAGGGGGGGGATGGGTAATATAGCTTTCTTTTTATTTCGTGACTCACAAGATGAATAAGCACCTACCATCACCATCCTTTTGGCTTCCCATAAAAAAGCTTTTGCTTGTTTATTTGGGTTTTGTTGTGATTTTCTTCTTAGGTCGGCTCGGATTGTTTGCGCTTTATTATGATCGTATTAGCCAAAGTGGTACTGAATATTGGTGGACATTTTTATATGGATTAAAAATGGATACGATTGTGGCATCCCTATTTTTGTTGATTCCAGCTATCTTGTTATTGCTCTTGCCTAAGGTACTAGCTAAAGCAGGCGCATGGCTAAGTAGAGCTTATCTGCTAGTTTTCTTTTTGCTCGTTATCTATATCGAGAATGCAACATTCCCTTTTTTTGCTGAATTTGATGTGCGCCCCAATGCATTATTTATTGACTATCTTGAATACCCTAAGGAGGTTTTAGGCAATATTTGGGCGAGTTACAAACTGGAAATTTTTATTAGCACGCTCATGTTAATTGCTTTTGCTATCTGGTTTTGGCGTAAAACTAAGGGCTTTTTTATTGATGTTTATGAAGTTGTCTATTGGAAGCGTGCTGCTTTGTTTTTGCCTGTTTTTATTATTTTATTTATTGGTGTGCGCTCATCCTTTAAGCATCGTCCTGCCAATATTTCAGATGCAACTTACACCAATAGCCACCTAGTCAATGAAATTACCAAAAACTCCTTATATGCCATTGCTTATGCTTTTTACACCGAAAAGAAAACCAACTTTGATGTGAAACGCTACGGTAAAATGCCGCTAGATGAAGTGTATAAACGCATGGGAAAGCGACTCGATTTAGACCCTAAACGCTGTCAAATTCCCTTCGCTCGCCCTGTTGCTACCCAATTTAAGCAAGATAAGCCAAAAAATTTGGTGATTTTTGTACAAGAAAGTCTAGGTGCTCAATTTGTGGGCGCGCTTAATGGTGATAAAGGGGAGAAAGGCATAACTCCTAATCTTGATCGTTTGTCGCAACAAGGGCTTTGGTTTAATCAGCTTTATTCTAATGGGACACGTAGTATTCGTGGGCTTGCGGGCTTAGTCGCTGGGTTTTTGCCTGTGCCTGGCAAAGGTGTTTTAAAACGTAATAAATCACAAAAGGATTTTTTTACCGTTGCTCAACTCTTAAAACCCTATGGTTATTACAGCCTGTTTGTATATGGTGGTGAAAAGCGTTTTGATAACATGGCATCATGGTTTTATGGCAATGGTTTTGATGAGATTATTGATGAAGAGAAATTTATAAACCCAAAGTTTCATGGTATTTGGGGAGTGAGTGATGAAGATTTGGTTGAACGTGCTAATAAGGAGTTCGTCAAGCTTTCTAAAAAATCTCAGCCTTTTGTTTCGGTCATGTTTTCAACAAGTAACCATACCCCGTTTGATTTTCCTGAAGGACGCATTGAATTAATTAAAGGTGTAAAGCCACATTCTGTAAAAAATGCTATTAAATTTGCAGACTATGCTATCGGTAAATTTATAGATCAGGCAAAAACAGAAGCCTATTATAAAGATACTATTTTTATTATAGCTGCGGATCATAATGTGCGTGTTTATGGTGATAACTTACTACCCTACACAATGTTTCGCATACCTGGTTTGATTCTTGGGGATGGCGTAGAACCCAAACAAATAGATCGCCTAACTATGCAGCCAGATATATTGGCAACCGCTCTGGAGCTACTGGGGATTGATAATCTTCACTATCCTATTCTCGGTCATAGCATTTATGAAAATCATAAAAAAGATATGTCGCTTATGCAGTTTCATCAAATGTATGGATTGCGAGTGGCAGATAAGATCGCCATTATTCAGCCAGAAAAAGACCCTGTTACCATGAAAATTGTTGATAAAAAGTTAATAGAAGTAGCACATGATACTGAGCTAGAAAAAGATGTATTAGCTTTTGTGATTGGGCTAAATGAGCTTTACCAGAAACAACTATTTAAACCAGTGAGCCCCGCAGATTGTGCTCACTAATATGGGTCAGCAAGAGATGGTGTAATTAATCCACCCCCCCCACACACACAAATGTCATTGAAATAATCTTAACCTTATGATTATTATTCTATAATCATCAGAGTTAACAATGTAAATCCAAGGATCAGTAATGCTAATAGCGAAACATATTTAAAAATATCTATATGAAAATAAATAATACTTATAATAGTGCTAATTTTAAAGAGGAGCACCGA
>Ga0256840_1002458_pt1 | contig 16255 bp, 16 predicted proteins | sample 355202metaG_FD_185969 | JGI IMG/M metagenome (GOLD analysis project Ga0256840, IMG submission 185969) | Hydrothermal vent microbial communities from Mid Atlantic Ridge, Atlantic Ocean - 355-202 | ecosystem: Environmental > Aquatic > Marine > Hydrothermal vents | place: Atlantic Ocean: Mid... | reverse complement strand
ACGATATGCTTTTAAAACTCACACTCAATTTGACAGGAGAACAAGCGGCAGTTGAAGAACAGTTTAGAAGGATGGTCTTTAATGTCATTGCTAGAAATCAAGATGACCATGCTAAAAACTTTTCATTCATGATGGATCAAAAAGGCAGATGGAACATTACGCCTGCATATGACATTACTTATGCAAATGGTGCTGAGTATACTAAAAACCATCAGTTATCCATAAGAGGAAAAGTAAATAACTTTAGCATGGAAGATTTGCTTTATATTGCAAAAGAGAGTTCTATAAAAGAATCATGGGCAAGAGAAACAATAGAACAGATTATAGACGTAGTAGCTGGCTTTGAGAATAGAGTAAAAGAATTACAAATAAATGAAGGTCTTGCGTTACGTGTTTGGAAAGCTTTAAGATTAGAATTGGCGAAGTGATAATATAGACGAGAAGATATTCCTTGTGATATTTTGTAAATCTACATACGGGACAAAGTATCGAAAAGTTAAGTAATAAATAGGGAATGTTACAAAAATACACATAAAAAAAATAGTTGAAAATTTACAATATTCTCTTTAAGATATGTCTTAAATTAGAGAATAATCTTATCATATTTTTCATTATATTAAGCTTAGTTACCCTAGATAATATTAGGTCATATATATCAATTTATAGTCGGATATATACTAAATTATATGACCTTATAAGGAGTAAGTTATGCAATTAGAATCAAATAAAGAAGAGATATACGAGTATCTCAAATCAAAATACAAAAGAGCAACTATAGGTAAAAAAGAACTAGCTACAGAGTTAGGTATTTCTCCATCAACAGTGGATCTTTATATATCCAAAGGTATGGGTATCCCTCCCTATCGAAAATTAGGTACAGCACGTAACGCTAAAGTAGTTTTTACCATTATTGATCTCGCAGATTATTTGACGCAAACCATAAAGACAGTGTAATGCCAAAAAAAATACCTAAAAAGTATTATTGGCTACGACTAAAAAAAGATTTTTTTACTGAGCCAAAAATAAAGAAGTTAAGGAGGATAGCAGGTGGTGATACCTACACGATTATTTTGCTTAAAATGATGCTTTTAACATTGAGTACTGATGGTATTTTAATTTATCAAGGTATAGAAAAAAACCTTTCTGATGAATTAGCATTAATTCTCGATGAGGATGAAAAAAATGTGGAAGCGACATTAATCTTTATGGAGACAATGAAATTATTAGTACAGGTAAGTAATGCTGAATATGAGTTGCCCATTATGCAAGACTTGATTGGCAGTGAGACAGATTCTGCTGAACGAAAACGTCGTCAAAGAGAACGAGGAAAATCAGGTGAAAATACAAAAAGCGTGACATTGTCACACCCAAGTCACGCACAAGTCACATCTTGTCACGAAAACGTCCCGACAGAGAAAGAGATAGAGAAAGAGAAAGAGTTAGAGAAAGAACCTCTCTCTAAATCTCTCTCCATAAAAAATCAAGAAAATTATCATGATTTTAGAGAACGAATTAGAAGAACTTATCAAAATAAAATAGTTCTAAAAGGTTCCATCAAAGTAACTGACACTTTAACCTATACAGACAAGGTAACAATATCGATAAATAGCGTAGGACATCTTTATAACGATTATATGATGGAGGAGCTCACTTATGAGGCAATACCATTATGGAAATGGATGTATGCGAATCAAGATAGATTAGAACCTATTGGCTAAAGAAAAGGTGCGTACGCATGGAAGAGATGCGTATACAAAATGCAAAGCACTTGCATATGAAAGAAAAGAGAAGTTACTCCCCGTCGGGCAAAACTTTCAATAATTTAGTGGGCAAGGTTACTCATTGTCTGCCAAAATGGCGAAAATGAGACCTTGTTAGGGATTCCCTAAGACCCTTTGAACACACAGTGAACATTACGAAGAGGAGATGCGTGTGCGTGATAATAAAAATATACGAAAGACAATCCGATTTAATGAACAGGAATATGCATATATACTAAAGCAGTTAGAAGAGCATCAACTTTCTTTTGCTACAGTAGCTAGATCTGCCATCTTAAATCAAGAAATAGTATCAAAACTTGAAATAGAAATGGTCTATCAGGTGAATAAAATAGGGATAAACTTAAATCAAATTTCCTATCACGTAAATACTAAAAAATGTGTCGATATGCAAGTCTTACAAAGACTTGTGAATATTGAAAGAACTTTAAAAGAATTACTCCATGGTGGTTAAGTTCTTTTCAAATAAAGGTGGTGGTGGCATTGGTGCTATAAATTATCTTTTCGATAAAAAGCGTGTTGCTTTAGGTGAAGCTAAACTGTTGAAGGGTAATGAAGAATTAACTCGTAAACTAATAAGTTTGATAGATAATAAACAGAAACTTACAGTTGGGTGTTTGTCTTTTTTAGAAAAAGATATAGATGAGGATTTAAAGTTTAAATTAATGGAGGATTTTGAAAATATTTTAATGGCAGGACTCGATAAAAATCAGTATAACATTCTATGGGTTCAACATACCGATAAAGATAGGTTAGAGCTTAATTTTGCCATTCCAAAGTTAGAATTAAAAAGTAAAAAATCTTTACAGCCTTACTATCATAAAAGTGATTTAGCACGGGTGGAAATGTGGCAAGATATGACAAATTTAAAGTATACTTTTCATAATCCAAAAAATCCAGAAAATCAACGTAATATTAATACCACTAAAGTAGAAATAAGCAAAACAAAAAGTTACGAATCTCTAAACAAACAAATACAGAATGCTGTACAAGAAAGAAAAATAAAATGTAGAGATGAATTGATTTTAGTCTTGGAAAGAAGTGATATTAAAATCACTAGAAAAGCTGATGATTATCTATCTTTAAAATTACCAAATTCCAAGAAAGCAAGACGTTTTAAAAACGATATTTACACTTCGAGGTTTACAAGTTTGGAAAGTATCAATATGATGAAAAAAGAGAAAAAACAAGAGATTGAAAATTTTCAAAATATGGATGTAAAAAATGAAATCAAGAGACTATCTTCAAGACTTGAAAAGTATGTGGAAAATAAATCAAAAAAAAATAAAAAGAAGTATCCATATGTTCCTAAAAAAGTAGAAGAGCTAAAAGCAATAAATATCATCACAGAAGGAGAAAACGATGACGGCACTGGAGAAGAAGTTATTAGAAGAGTTAGATCGGAACGAAGTGTGCAACAAGAAGTACTTAGAGAACTTGGAGATAGTTACTCAGAATCACTTGCAAGCCTTACAAAAACAAGAAGAACTATGGAAGCAAAGTTTATCGAATATGAAGATAATGTGGCTCCAAGAAATGACAGGTCAGGGGCAAAAGGAGAGGGTGAATTTAGAGAACTTATTGAAAGAGTTATTGATAAAATTGAAGAATTCATAACGAGATTAAAAGATAAAGTGCATATAAAAAGTTCAAAAAGAAAAAGGAGAAATAATAGATAAATATAGATAACTATAGGTAAATTTAGGTTAGAATATATTCACTTAATATACGGGGTGGGATTTTAACTGTGCTTAAAGACCAAGAGTTTTTAGAAGAATACAGAACTGGTACCAATGATATTGTGAATGAGTTTTATAAAAAAGCTTTTAATGAATCAATAGAGTATTGGCGTGCAGTTGGGTATTTTAGAAGTTCTTCCCTTGAAGCATTTGGCTCAACACTTCAAAACTTTCTTCAGAATGATGGCAAAATCAAACTTATTACTTCTGTAGAATTAACTGAGGCTGATAGTGATGCTATAAAAAAAGGCATGAGTAAACAAGAGGTATGTGAAAATCGAATTAATGCAATTATTGATACCGAGTTTAACGAAAATGTGGGAAATGGTGTCACTAGGCTAGCATATCTTCTTGAGATTGGTCGGCTTGAAATTAAAATAGCACTTAGAAAAACAAATCATGGTTTCTTTCTTTATCATGAAAAAGTTGGAGTGTTTTTCGATGGAGAAGGAAACTATATAGCATTTTCTGGTTCACAAAATGAATCAGAAAATGCTTTTGAAAATAATTTTGAATCTATTGATGTGTTTACGTCATGGAATGATAAGTCTAGAGCAGAAAAGAAAAAGAAACATTTTGAATCTTTATGGAATTCAACAAATGAGCATGTAGCAATTTTTGAATTTTCAGAGGCTTCCCAAAAAAAGCTTATACATTTTGTTAAAGAATTTACTTCGTATGATTATGGAGCAGATCTCTTTAATGAACCTGCGATTGTGTATGGTAGTAATAAAAGACCAAAAGTACCAGATTGGTTAGATTTAAGAGATTATCAGAAAGAAGCTATCAATGCGTGGATACAAAATGATGGTCAGGGTATTTGGGCTATGGCAACAGGTTCAGGTAAGACGATTACCTCATTAGCAGGAGCTACGCACCTTCAAAATAGTTTACCTAATGGGTATGTACCTCTCGTGGTTGTTGTCCCTTATATGCATCTTGTTGAGCAGTGGGCAAGTGAGGGAAGAAACTTCAATATAAATTTTATTAAATGTAATTCAGATTATGGGAATTGGGAAAAAAAACTGAATCATATGATTATGAACTCCCTACATGATAATAAAATTTTAATTCCTATTTTAACCACCATTGGAACATACAAAACAAAACGCTTTCAAGATCAAGTTAAAAAACTAAACAATATCTTACTTATAGTAGATGAAGCACATAATTTTGGTTCCAAAGAAATACAAAATTACTATTTGGAGAATACAAGATTTAGACTAGGATTGTCAGCAACACCTAAACGTCATATGGATGATGAAGGTTCTCAAGCAATCTTAGATTATTTTGGAGATGTGATCTATACATATGATTTAAAAGATGCTATTCGTGATGGTAATTTAACACCTTATTACTATTATCCTATCTTTGTGAATTTAACGGAAGAAGAAGAGGAAGAATATTATGAACTTTCACAAAAAATAAGCCGATTATCTGCTTTTTCTAATGATGTAAATGATACTAACTCAGCATTGAAAATACTTCTAATGAAAAGAGCTAGAATCATAGCTTCTGCAAGTAATAAAATAGAGTTATTAAAAGAACTATTGATAGATAAAGACTTAATACACTCGAAACATAATCTCTTTTATGTGGCAGCTAAAATAGAAGAAAATGACGGGTTTGAATTGCGTATGGTTGACAAGATGGTTCAACTATTAAATGATATGGGTATGCAGGTAGATAAATTTACTGCAGATGAGAACAAAGATGAGCGTAAATACCTGATAGATAAGCTCTCCGACAATCTTATAGATGGGTTAGTAGCCATAAAGTGTTTAGATGAAGGGGTAGATATACCTAGTGTAGAAAGAGCCTTTATTTTGGCTAGTAGCTCTAATCCCAAAGAGTTTATCCAAAGACGTGGTCGAGTACTTAGACAGAGTAAAGCAACAGGTAAAGAGTATGCAGAGATTTATGACTTTCTTGTCATACCTAATCCTGAGAATGTAATGTTAGATAGTGCAACATTAAAAATGGAAAGGAATTATCTTGAAAAAGAATTTTTACGTTTTCAAGAATTTGTCGAAATAGCAGAAAATGTTCATGAGATAGAACCGATGATTCTTGAGTTAAAAGAAAAATACCACTTACTTCACATATAAAGGATAAGTTATGCCAGAAGAGATACCTAAAAATGAAAATCAGCAAGAGAATATTGAAGTTACTGCAGAAACAGTACAAGATTTAGTGAAAGAGATTATTGGACTGGAACAAGATAACTTGTATGTAAATCGAGCAAATTTAAAAGAACAAATCGTTACATTAGTTAAGACAAAGGTACGTTAATGAAATTAAAGAAAATAGTATTACATAATTTTAGACAATTCTACGGTAAACAGGAAATCAATTTAGAAACTTCTGACAAGTCTAATGTTATAGTTATTCACGGAGAAAATGGTTCAGGGAAGACAACTATCTTAGAGGCATTTTCATGGTGTCTCTACGGAAAGATGGATCTAACGCAAAGTCAAAATATTTTAAATGAGAAGGTTTTTAATGATTTACCTAAAGGTATGACTTCCGATGCGAAAGTAGTTTTGATTTTTGATGATAGACACAAAGAGTATCATGTAACAAGAAGTGTACAGGTTAAAAATGTTGCAAATAAGCAGTACCATACCCCATCAGAACAAATTTTTGAAATTAAAAAAGATGGAACAGCCATTTCAAGCCCCGCTACAACTATAGATAAAATCTTAAGTAAAGAATTGAAAAAGTATTTTTTCTTTGATGGGGAACGTATTGATAAATTAGCACAACCAGAAAGCTCTAAAGAGATTGAAGATGGCATAAAAAATATCATGGGTATTGCAGTCTATGAAAAAGGGATAAGGCATTTAAAAGAAGCTAAAAAAATACTAGCAACAGAATTAAAAGCTATTGTCCCAGAAGGAGAGGTTTCTCCTTACGAAGAAGAAGATAAAATTCACACAGAACTTGATGAATATAAAGTAAAACTTAAAAACAATATTAAACGTAAAGAAGATAAGATTGTTGAAAAAGAGAAAATTTCTGAAGAATTAAAGAGTGTTGTTGAACTTGAAAAACATGAAAGACTGAAAGAAGAAAAAGAAACAGAATTAAATGAACTGACAGAGACATATAGAAAATTACTGGAAAAAGAAAAATCGTTAATAAGTAAAGATGCATATCTTGCACTATCAGGGGATTTACTGTTTGATATGAACGACTTCTTAGAAGATAAAAGAGAAAAAGGAGAACTTCCTTCAGGGATAAGAGAACAATTTATCCAAGATCTTATAGACCAAGGTAAATGTATCTGTGGTACATCTCTTGTTGATGGGGATGTTCATGTTGACCACCTCAATAGTCTTTTGACAAAAACTGTTAAGAAGAGTGTAGAAGATGGTTTTTTAAGATTGAATGCTTTTACCGATAAATCTTTAGATGCATCTAAAGATTTTAGTGAAAAACTACTTGATACATTTGAACAAAAAATACAACTCTCTGAAAAAATAGAAAAAGTAACAGCGAAACTTTCAGATATTGCATTAGAGATGAAAGAAAAGGCACTTGGTAATAGTGCAGAGTTGATAAAGAAAAGAGAATCAGTAGAAGAAATCATTGATGAATTGACTGAAAAAATAGGAGAATATAAAGGTAGAATCAAAGACCTTGAAGGTTCTTTAGAGTCGATAAAAAGAGCTATAGATCAGCATCAAACACAAAACCGTCAAATCAACATTGCAGAGAAGCGTGTTGAACTCTGCCAAAATGCCATTTATCAAATGGAAGATATCTATGATCGTCTTACATTAAGTGTACGTAAAAAGCTATCTGAGAAAGTTAGTAGTGTTTTTACTTCTATTATTCCAGGTAAAGATGCCACCATTAATCATAATTTTGAACTTGCCATTACAAAAGAAGCCAATGGTGAGATAAACAAAACATCAACTTCTACGGGAGAAAATCAGGTTGCGAGTCTAGCTTTCATAAGTTCTTTGGTGAATTTGGCAAAAGAATGGGATGAAGGAGGAAAGAGCAATATCTTTACAGGTGCAGGTACATACCCTGTGGTGATGGATTCTCCTTTTGGTAGTTTGGACGAAACCAATAGAGACTTGATATCGAAATATGTCCAATCTTTGGCTCCACAGGTTATCGTTTTTGTCTCAACTTCTCAATGGAGTACAGAGGTGGCGAAAAATTTACAGCCTTATATTCAACATGAGTACATTCTCCAGTACCATAATCCACATCAAGAACAATATAAAGCATCTACAAAGAGTATAGAGATTGATGGTGTTAATTATGATTTATCTGTTCAATCAGATAGTGAATTTACAAAAATAGTAAAGGTTAAATGATGGCTATAGATAGAGTATTTATTTCTAAAGAAAAAGGTGATTTGTTTATAAAACTTAGTAAAACAAAACAAAAAGGGAAAGATGGAATCTTCGATAATAATAAAGATCTTTTTCTCTTTGCTGCATCATTAGGTTTTAAAGATCACAAAAAACGTCCACTAGATAAAAAAGATAGTGAAATACCACTTAGTGTATTTCAAAGGTCTAAAAATAATTTAGATTTCATAGATCTCATCGCCCTTGGTGATACAGGAGATGTGTATATCTTAGATTGGGATGAGGAAGAGATTGTAGATAAGAAACTGACTATTATCGAAGAATATGCCAATCGTGGATTAGAGATTATAGAAGAGAAACTATTTAATAACAATACGGACATTTATGATAATTTGTTGCAGTTGATAAATAGTGAACTTAAGGGTGATAGTGCTAACCAAGATATTGGAAAGCTTGAAGATTTAGTCGATTTGATTTAAAGGAAAGTATATGGCATTTATTAAAAAAGAAACACAAAAGTTTGATAAAGAAAAAATAGGGTCATTTGGGGATTTTGAGACTAATAGTAGCTATGAATTAAATTATTTGATGACAACCTTGGATATAAGCGATATTGATGATTTAAGTTCTGCTTCTGATGTTTTGAGTTTTGATGATACTAAATTTGAAGAACTTATACAAAGAGATATAGATTATGAACGAGTAGATAAACAGATAGTAAAAAATTATTTAGAACAGGGTAAGGATAAAGCTATATTCTTCCCTCCCATGCTTGTAACTCCAATGGTTGTCAAAGATGGTAAGCCCTTAGAACGATTTGAAGAAAAAAATATTGAAGAAATAGATTCTGAGCTTATCATTAACTGGGACAATCAAATGGAATTGTCATTTCCAATTTATGCAGGAGCTGATGATAGTTACCCTTATAGAGTAAAGAATAAAGAAGACCAATATATTGCGATACATAATTATGCTACAACATTAAAATATAAATCGAAAAGTGTTAAGTTAGTTGTTATAGATGGACAGCATCGTTTTATGGCATTAAAACGAATTTGGGATAATCCAAATAAACGTGATTTAATTAAAAATATTAAAATCCCTTTATGCATATTTTTTACACCTAATGCAGTAAAAAATACAGATATAGAAAGTACAAACACTTTACCCAAAAGTATGCGACAATTATTTGTAACTATTAACTCTACAGCAAAGCAAGTGAGCGGACACTTTATAACTCTTCTTAGTGACGACTCCTTAAGTTCGTATGCTGTACGCGATATTGCAAATTTTTGGAAAGAGAATAATAAATTATTTTTTTTAGAGTGGAATGAAAGAGAAGATAGAAGAGCTTCTCAAATAAACAAAAAATATTCTATTACTACCGTAAAAATTTTAGATACAGTTCTAAAGGAAAAGCTTTTTAAAAAAGGAAGAACAGCTGATATTTTAAAGTTAAGTAATATAAATAAAAAATGGATTGATTTGTGTGAAGAAGAAGATAATTTAAATATATATGATATTTCAAATAATAATTTTTCACAATGTATGATTAAAAGTATTGAAGAACAGATGAATCTTACAATAACACCTTGTATAGATAAATTATTTTTTATACCAAGACCTTATAGTGATAGAAAAAAACAGTTTGAAAGTGCATTAATTTCTCTTGAAAAGCAAATAAGTAATCATATAGAAGGGGCAAAATACTTTAAAAACAATGTACTTCTTCAATTTAGGGAAACTTCAAATTACGATAATGAAGCGGCAAAAGAGATAGAGCAGGATTTTTTTTCTAAGTTTTCAACAATTCCAGAAGATGAGTTTTATTTTAAAAATATTTTTCAACAAGCATATGTAACTGCATGGCTAGAATTTTATATTGATAATGATTTAGAAAAAGAGATATCTTTAAAAGAGTATACAGATATCTTTATTGAAAGTTTAAACTTAATCTGTTTCAATGCTACTAAACAGTTATTTCTTCCTTCAAGGGAATATACTCAAAGTGTTTTTTATAAAAATTCAAGAATACTTGTTAACACTTTGTCAAAAAAAGAATTATCATCATTAATTATAGCTACATTTCTGAATGCGCAAGTCTTGGTCTCTTTTCTGAAAACAATAGATAAAGGAGAAGAATTACAAAAAAAACTTGAAATATATGCAAATAAAAGAATACAAAGTTATTTTGAAACTTTCAGAAAAAATACTTTTAGTGAAATAAAGAAAAATTGGAAAACTCAATTGGATACTGATTCTAGTTTCTACTCTAAATTAATTAGTATGGAAAAAGACATTGGGACAAAAGAAGGAAAAAAGAAATTTGACGAAGAATTGAACATATATGTTGAAAGTAAATATGAAAAAGCTAAAAGAATTTTTTATAATGTGATTGAAACAAATGAAGATAATACATTTTAATATGTATGAAAGAAGTTATGATATTACTTCTCATACAATTATCACAGTACACAATGAAGATAAAATTTTTTTAAAGAAATATTGTCGTAAATATAGAATTATACCTTACAAAGTATATGTACTTTTTAATTATCCTAAAAAATATGAATCTTTAGTAGCTTATTATTTAAAGCATAAATTTTATAAGTATTGTCTTATTGATAAAAATTTAGAGTTATTAACAGTATGGGATATTTTAATAGGAAAATTTAATAGGAAAAATTTTTCTGCAACTTTAAATTTAATAACTAATATAAACAGTATAGGTAGATTACTTAACTTAGAGCCTTTAAAAAAAGATTTATTCACTATAGCTAGTTTATTTCAAATTCCGTTAAATGAAGAAGGTCTTTTTTTAAAAATAAGTTTCGAGAATAAAAGAAAAATTACCAGCGAACACTCTTTTAATGATTATTATGCACTTAGAGATAAACTTGATAGCTTAAATGGACAAACTAATATTCTTAATATTGATGAGTATATTGAGAATATTATGAATTTATTCCCTCTACATAATGCAATTATTGAGGATAAATATTTTTTTATAAGTTTATATTTTTATATGGTATCTTTATATCATTATCAGAATAAAAATTATACGGTAAGTTTTAACATGCTTCATAGAATGTTGGACATTTATTTTGAATATTTATGTAAAGTAGATAATTTATCACCAAATAAAAATTTTTTATGGAATAAATATGAAATCTTGTCTTCTTCTCAGTCTAATTACACTTTTTCCACTGACGAGGAGAACTTAATTAAAAGATTAAATCAAAGTAGGAACAAATTATATCTTACACATGGATTGTATTCAATACGAAAAGTAGAATTGAAAGAAATGTTTGTAAGCTTAAGAAAGCTTATTATATCTAAAAGTGGTGTTATATGGACAAATAAAGTGAAGGAACTAGACTTTAATTTTAAACTAAAACCATTAGATTTATTTAGAGCAGAGCCTTCCTTTAATACTTATTTTCAAGACAAGACGGAAGACTTCTTAAGATAAAAATTCTTGCTGTATCCATCCAAAAATATCACTATGATCACGAAGTGAAGAGGTTAAAACATTAAAACCTCTCTCACAGTGATATTCTAAGGTTTTTTCAAACTCTCTTTCTGCCGTAATAGTACTTTGCTGGACATTAGCTACCACGAGAGCCATAAGGTCATTGTAGTCAGCCTGCTCACCCGTAAGGTCAAGTTTACCTTTCCCTGTAATCACTTCTAGATTATATGTTTTACCATTCGTAAAGTCTATTTTTTCTTTTAAATCAATCTTTTCTTCTAATGCTAAAGAGATAGATATAGCAAAACGGATAGTAAGCCACTTAGGTTCTCCTTCAAAGCCTAAAAGTCTTGCAATACGAGGTAAGTGTTGTTCTGTATGTTCTGTAGTCCTCATTAGGCAACCTCGGATGATTTTCTATGTATGATATCATGAATATCTGCTTCTTCTACAGAGGTGGCAGAACCAGCATTACTTAGTATGAAAGTTTGGGAGATGTGTTTAGTTAAAGTTTTAAAGCCTTCATGCTTCAGCTCACTTGGTGTTGGTAAGATGATGACTTGTTTGGAAACCTCTGGATAGAACTCATTTAAAATCAGAGATTGATTCTTCTCATCGAGTCTACCTAACGGAGTGTCGATAATCATAGGGATGTCCTCAGCTATGTACTCAGAGATACCCCATATAAGTGCTGTAGCTATAATCTGTTTTTGACCTGATGAACTGGAGAGAATATCCATTGCATTCCCTTCAGTATCATAGAGATTAATGTTGAAGTTTTCATCTAATATAATTTTGTCTGCTTCATAGCCTTCTTTTTTGAGTTGTTTGAACTTAATGTTAATAGACTTTTCAAGGTTTTCACGCTTATCTTTTTTTATCTTTTGTTTCATTTCAGTACTTACAGTGATAATAGAACGTAAGGTTTGTAACTTGGCATTTGCAAGAGCATTTTTATGTTCTTGCATGGTGAGCTTACCTAGCTCTTTTCTAAGAACTTTCTCTTCAGTATTTAGAGAGAGTATTTTTTCTTCCAAGTTTTCACATTTAACTGTTTGGCGAATGATGTTTTCATTGATTTGTGTAGCAAGAACAAAGTCTTCTGCATACTCTTTTTTATCTTCTGCAATCTTATGTTCAAGTGAAACTATTTCATTTTCTAGTTCTTTAATTTGCTGAGCATTAGAGGAAAGAGATGAGAGAAGTTTTTTCAGGTCTACTTTTGGAAGTGCATCATATTGTTTCTCTACTTTAAAGGGATCTGCAAATGAAACACTTTGGTTTTTACTACTAGGTTGAAATATACTATCAAATGCAGTAGATACAGCATCTTTCTCTTTCATCTTTTCTAGTAGTTGCATGAGTTGAGCTTTTTTACTTTGAAGCAAAGAAGTATCTATCTGCACTTTTCCTCGATAGTTAGTATCTATATCTTTAGAAAGCTTTTTCTGTAGATTGGCATTAAGTAGAAGAGGCAATTGCACAAGAGTTACTTGTTTCATCTGTGCTATCAGTGTTTGTCTTGTCTCAAGCGTCCTGTTTAAAGCTTCTTTTGCATCATTGAGAGGAACTTGAAAACGACTTTTGAGCTTTTTTAGTTTGTTGTTAAGAGCTCTTTGTTCTTCTTCCATCTCTTTGAGTATTACTTTTTTCTCATGTACGAGAGATTCTTCTGTAGTAAGTATTTCAGCTTTTATCTTGTCATATACAGTTTCTTTTTCTTCAACTTCAGCGATAAGCTTTTTGTCTAGCTCTGCTTTATTTATCTTGCGTATGAGATGTTCTGCATCTGCTACCATTTGATCATAGATATCTAACTCTAAAACATCTTCGAGCATTTTAGTAAACTCTTCATGTGAAAAGTCTGCAATAGTTTGAATCTTTTCTCCATCAAAGAAAAAGAAACGTGCCATAGTCGGAGATATCTTTTGGTTGATGATGTCTTGAGCATCATCACCTTGGGCAAGTAAGTTTTGTTCTTCATCATAAAGCATAAGTGTTTCAATGTACGATGAACCACTAAGAGTAAAAGTACGCTTGACGATGAGTAAATCATCATCATCAATGGTAATGGTGATTTTAGCTTCATTAATGCCTTCAAGTTTGGCTTTTCTGTTTAGCATACCACTGAAGTTCTTTTTTGTATTGCCTACAACAAAATCTTCTTTACTAAGTGTTTGGTTACCTATATGTAAAATATCTTTGTTGAGCCCATGTAGAGCAATTTTGACAGAGTTAATAAACGATGTTTTACCAAAGCCATTTTCACCAATAATAAGTGCAATAGGTTCATCTTTATTTTCAAAATCAAAATGTTTTAGTCCATGATAGGAAAATACATTTTCTATAGCGATAGATTTAAATCTCATTTACTATTCCATTTGCAAAGTTTTCAACAAGGTTTTCCATCTCTGTAAAAATTTTTGTACGTTTTATTTGGTGTCTATAGCTATGTTCTTTTTGCATAAGGTCTTCTATTAGTTTTGTAGGTATTTTGTTTTCTTGACATATTGAGTTAATATATGTTCTTTCTGTTTCATCAAATGATTTTACAGATTCATAATCAATGAGTCTACCTACTGATTGAGCTAAGGTAATAGCAGTTTCGAAGAAGTCACCATCATGTAACCACTCTTTTTGAATTTGTGCAATTTCCTCATCAGAGATGAGCTTTTTAGATCCCATTTTACCAAGGGCAATTAAAGCTTTTTCAATAGACAGTAATTCTTCTAATAATTCTTTACGTACTGAGAGTAAAAATGGACCTACAGATTTTTGTCCATTTCTTCTACGTGGTTGTCTTTTTGAATGGTCATAACGGTATTCTTCAAGCTTATTTCTAAAGTTGTTAAGTGGAAGCATCCATTCATCTTCTTTGTTCCGTAGCATATTTGCCATAGATTTATCTTTACTTACCACGGTACAAACCCAGCAACCAAAGCGTGTTTTACCACATGAAGCTGCTTCTGGGTTAAGAGCAATGTTACAATCAGCTTCACCTGAACCTTTGTCATAGAGTTTCATCATATCATTATGGATACCCCATGGTGCAGGGTTTTTGCTTAGGTATGTCCATACATCAGCATTTGTCCAATCTTTAACAGGAGAGAATACAAAAGCATTTGGTATTTCACCATGTTTTGAAAAACCTCTATGGTTTTCATCTCTTTTTGCGATAGACTCTGCACGTGCTTGTGATTCGTCTGAACGTACACCTAGTAACATGAGAATAGATTCATTTTTTTCAGTTAGTGATTTTAAGAAGTTTGTAGCAGGCTTGATTTTCATTCTATCTGTACACCAACGGAATGTTTGGTTAGGAGAAGGGTAGCCTTTACCAAGAAGTAATGTCCAGAAGCTCTCCGTGACTTTAGGCTTCAATAAATTTACCGATATATTGAGATTTGAAGTTTTTATAAAGTCTTGAAGTTGAGTTAGCTTATCGGTAGTGTAGTCTTCAATGATTGGCATTTCTACACCTGTATCGGAAGTTACAATATATATTTTTTTAAATTTCTTTTGTTCTTCATCGAGATCAAGTAGCATTTCTACGACAAGCTGTAGAACAGTAGTGGAGTCTTTGCCCCCAGAGAATGTAACTACCCATGGTCTAGTATCTGCTAAAAATTCTTTTTTAAGACGTTCTTTTACTGCAATGATTTTGTCAGATAGTTTATTCAAGGAAAACCCCTCTTTTTATTGTTGCTATTATATCTGTGTTAAATAAAAATAATAGTATATTTATTTAATTCAATATACTATTATTTTTCAAAATGTCAACAGAAATGAACAGAAAGTTGTTTAGATAAATGAAAAAGACATATTTCGCTACGATCTTACATTATTGCGTGTGAAATTTAGGATATATCTTCAAATCAAGATCCATATCATAGAGATCTTCAATGTTAAATATGGCTTCAAGCTTTTCTATGGAATCCCAACCTTCAATATACCAGTTATAAATGAGTTCAAAACTATCTGGAACTATGCCATATGCTTCTTCTGTAGATTGATAGGTGTACATTGATTTTATGACTTCTTCTCTTGTCCTTCTATATGGTTTTTTACTCATATCTCATCTCATAACCTCTATCACTGAGGGAAACGATATCTCCAAAATCAGGGTCAAGTTCACAAAGGGATTCTTTGAGTTCATCTCGTTCTTCTGTAATGGCTTTTAGTAATCTGAATAATATACGTGCTTTGTATTCAAACTGAAGACACTTTGATTGATTAAGTATAGCTAGTTTTGTTTTCTCTTGAAGTTTTCTTTTTAGTGAAATAATTTCTTTTTCTTCATCTGAAAGTTTGAGATAGTCAGCTAAGATGTTTCGCTTATATTTTCTCATAAAAGTTCCTTTTCTGATTCTATAAAAGATTATTACTTGCATATATTGTAAAAAACCTTAGTAATGAAAGAAGAAAATATTTTGTTCTTTCTTTGACTTTGGATTTAAATTCGGGATTTACTTGAAAATTGGTTACGATACTTTTTCTTTTTGATAGGTAATCTCTTTAGTAAACTCATACAAATCAATATCACGATAATTTATAAGTTCTGCATTTCCAGCTTGTATATGAATTTGATTAGAAATCATCGCAGATAAATAAGTTTTATCCGACTCTGTAAATGCTGGGTTTTGATTTATTTTTTTAGTTAGTGCTTTGAGGGTGGGAATAAATCTTTCATAATCTGTCATGATATGTCCTTTAACGTAATTTAATTGCCGTACCCTCGTAATGGTACGTAGTAACAGTAGAAGTCTTACCTTCAACCATTCTAGGCATGGTGGCAATTGAATCTATACTACCTGTGACATTATTGTCAATGTTTGTAGACACATTAATCACGGCATTGGCACCTAACGCATAGGCTTCTTCTTGCAGTTTTTCTTTGGCTTTCATTTTATCTGTAGCATGGGCTTCTATCATCCC
>Ga0256840_1002457_pt1 | contig 16255 bp, 10 predicted proteins | sample 355202metaG_FD_185969 | JGI IMG/M metagenome (GOLD analysis project Ga0256840, IMG submission 185969) | Hydrothermal vent microbial communities from Mid Atlantic Ridge, Atlantic Ocean - 355-202 | ecosystem: Environmental > Aquatic > Marine > Hydrothermal vents | place: Atlantic Ocean: Mid... | reverse complement strand
AGAGCTATTCTTGCTGTTGTAAATTAATAATATTCCTTCATTAGTAATAATTGCTGGGGGACCAGGTTCTATCAGAGAGCTATCAAATTTACCTTTTCTGGTTTTTAGTACAGGTAATAAATCTGGCACTTCTGCACTATGCCCTATCAATTCTTCTTGAGAAAAGGAAGAAGATAAGTTACGTTCTATAGGAGTCCAATTAATTAAATCATCTGAATGTGCTAGAAAGATATTAGACTCTCCAAAATACATCCAGTACTTTCCGTTTATTTGCGTTGCTATCATTTTATTTCCTTCTAGTTTACAAAGAATGGATCCAGCTTTTGACCATACTTTAGCATATTTCCCATTATATGCATTTTTAAAGGCAGACCCATGCTTTGTCCATGACATAAGGTCTGTAGAAGTTGCAATAAAAAGACGAGCTTTATCTCCATTCCATGCGGTATATGTTAAATAATAAGTACCCGATTCATCCTCTACAATACGAGGGTCTTCACAACCTCCTTCCCATTCAAATTTTTTTACTTTGTCATTTTCTGGATATAAAACGGGGTTAGGTAGTCTACTAAAATGCAAGCCATCCTCACTAATAGCTAAACCTAAACGAGAAGTACCTTTGTGTTTTCCAACAAAATCTTCTGCTCTATATAACATATAAACTTTATTGTCTTTTACGATAGTGGCAGGATTAAATACATCTTTCCCTTCCCATTTTACTTTTGTATTTCTTATTGGGCATAAGAATTTAGTATCAGTTTTAGGTTCGAGAATAGGATTGAGACTATCTACTTTTACAAAAGAAGTTAATGCCCAAGATTTGTTAACTTGTTCTTTTACTATTACTATTTTGGATTGTTTTTTATTATTGCAGGATATAATTATTATGCCAATTGAAATAATGAATGTAATTTTTTTTAAAAACATAGGGTTTAATTTATAGTTGTTTGAAAAGAGTTGGGATAAAAAAGCTAAATACTAGAATTACAACAAAAAACAGGGTTAGGATATATACCTCTTTTATGAGGAAATCAGATTTTTTAACGGAAAAACGTATTCCAGAAATATTTTTTATTTTTACATTTTTTGTAAAGAAACTTACAGTATATGCTACAATAAGTGTAATAATTACTCCCGTAAAGTTAAGCCAAATCCAAAAAATATGTATACCTAAATTTATATGAAACATCTCTTGTATTGTTTTTGAAAGAATTAGATTGACTAGAACGGCAATGATTATTCCTGCATTCATACCTATATGATTAACTTTTTTTGAGAAAAAAGCCAATAAAAAAGTAACTAATACTGGTCCGTAAAACACCGATCCAATTGCGTTTATAATTTCAATAACTGCGCTTTTGCTTCCTCCAAAAAGAAATGCAGCTGCAATACAAATAACTCCCCAAAAAACAACTGCAGATTTAGAAAGTGCCATATATTTTTTAGAACTTAATTTCTTTTTACCTCTATTAAAAAAATCTTCTATTGTTACTGCTGATAATGAATTTACGGTAGAGCTTAAAGATGACATTGCTGCTGAAAGTATGCCAACCATTAATATACCTATTAAACCATGTGGTAAATATTTTATAATAAATACTGGAATCATTAAATCTGTTTTTATACCATTTGTAGCAAACTCTTCTGGAAAGTTTTTTTGGGTTGCGTCAACTATGTCTTGAAGAAAGTCAGGTGCTAAAGTTACTAATCCACCAACCATTAATCCCATTACACAATACACTAATACTACTGGGAAACGCAAAAGACCATTAGCTAATAACAGCGTTCGTATTGTTTTTTCATTTTTTGCAGACAATAACCTTTGTGCTTGTGTTTGATCACAACCATAATACGATACATACAAAAAGAAGCCACCAATAAGCATAGGTAACAATCCGTATTCATTCCCTTCACCAATACCTAGATTATAATTGATAACTTGTAATCTTTCGGGGTCAAAACCTTGTGTTAAACCTCCGTGTTCTTGCAAAAGGTTCCAAGCAAAAAATAAACAAATAATCAAACCGGAAAATAATATAATCATTTGAATAGCATCTCCCCAAACTACAGCTTTCATACCTCCCTGCCAAGAGTAAATAATGGTTATTATACTAATTATTAAAATTGTGTAAATAAAATCTATGTTTAAAACAGCCTGTAAAATTATTGCAATAGTATATACCATTACACCTGTTCCTAAAGCACGACTAATTTGAAAAACAATACTTAAAATTAATCGAGTTGAAGTACTAAATCTTTTTTCAACAAATTCATAGATACTTATTACACCAGAGCGAAATAATGGAGGTATAATAACTATCATAATAAAAATCATAGCTAATGGAACTGCAAATTCAAAGGTTAGCCATTTCATTCCGCCTCCTAATTTGAGACCTACAAAAGCAGGGGCTGAAATAAAACTAATAGCAGAAAGTTGTGTAGCCATAGTTGATAAACTTAAAGGAAACCATCCTAAATTTTTACCACCCAAAAAATAATCTTTAGAATTTTTATTTTCTTTAAAAAAGAAACCCATTCCTAAAAAGAAAATAATATATGCTATAATTATGCTATAATCTAACCAGTTCATATATTTTTATTTTTCATGTAATAAATCAATTATTAAAGCAGCAGTCCAAGAAAAATTATGACCACCATAACCTGCATTGTCTTTCTCTTTTCTTGCATCAAAATATTCATAAAAACCAAATTTTTTAACTAAAGTAATTGTATCTTCTTTCGTTCTTTGAGCTTCATTCTCAAAACTATACTGTTTTAGCCCTTTGTATAAAATCCAATTTAGATTTATCCAAACGGGTCCTCTCCAATACTTTTTTGGTTCATATCGTTCGTTTGAAGGGTCAAATGAGGCGCAAAGATATAGATTCTTTTTTCCAAATTTTTGCATCATTGTTTTCACAAGTACATTCGCCTTTTCTTTATCAGGAATGTTTGCAAATAAAGGAGCAAAGGAAGATGAGGAAATGTATTCTAATGGTTTTTTATTTCGTAAGTCATAATGAATATAAGCACCTAATTTTTCACTAAAAAGCTTTTTATTAAATGAACGAATACTTTTTTCTTGCCATTTTTTTAACTGATTCACTTTTTCTTGATTATTTCCAATAAGGTTATAAAGAGTAATTAAACTTTGGTTTGATTTTATAAGTATTGAGTTAAATAAAGGATCTTGTACTAAAAAAGGAGACAATTCAGCTATTTTTTGATCATTATAATGATGTTCTTTTGCTATCTCTATAATATGCAAATAGTGGTCATACTCTCTTTTTGAAGGTCTTTGTGAAGCATCAACGTGAGTTGTGTCTCTTCTTTCAAAGGTGTATTTAGGAGGGTTCATTGTTTTAAAAATATCGTCCCATAGCGGAGAATTGTCTGTTCCAGACTCCCAATTATGATAGATATAAACCAATCCTTCATTTAGGATATCTCTATTTTTATAAAAATAAGTATGATTTTGATATACTTTGTCAATTACTGTTTCAATATACTGTAGTATGTCTTTTTTATCTTTACCAATTCTATACAATTCCTCCAATACAAATCCCGTTACGGGAGGTTGTGTCATACCCGTAGATTTGTATTTTTTTGAAGCGTTGGGGTGTAAATCTGAGTGGTGATAATCAGGCCCTGGAAAATAAGAATCACTTTCATTATGAAAAATAATGTGAGGAATAAAACCATTTTCCCATTGTGCATCTAATAGTGTTTTAATTTCTTTTTTTGCTTTGGACATATCAAAATAAGCTAATCCAATAGCTATAAATCCTGAATCCCATTTCCATTGAAATGGATACAACCCTTCACAAGGAATACTAAAACCGTTTCTCCAATTATTTTGAAGGATTTTTATAGCCTCTTTTTCTAATTCTTTCATAAATTTCTCTTTAAGTACTAATAAAAACACCCATTACTTTTACTTAAGTGTATAAGTAATGAGTGCAATTAATCAAAATACATGTAAAAAATAGTTAAAAATTAAATGTTGCGGTTAAGAAAAACCTTCTTGGTAATATTGGTCTTCCAAAGAAAAATTCTTCTTCTACCTCGGCTACATCTCTTGGGTTCCCTTCTGTAATACCCTCACTATTAAATAAATTGAAGATAGAGAATCCTAACCTTAATGTTTCAGAATTTTGTCCTAAATCCATTGTATAACCAGTACCAAAGCGCACGATATCTATAGCGTCAAGTTCAATATTATTTATATCAGAGGTAAATTTCTTACCTGAATGATTTAAAGAAAAATTAGCGTCAAATGTACTGTTATCATAATACAAACCTAAATTACCTAGGATATTTGGTTGTCTAACCATTTTGTTACCAACATTTACTTCGGTTATACCACCATTTATTAAATCTTCATCTAAATTTGCAGTAAGCTTATGATCCTGTAAAGTTAATGACCCAATCAAACTCATATTATTTGATAATTTATAATTCCAAGTAGCTTCTAAACCAAAAGTTCTGGTACTTTGTTCCGTTCTTGTTTTGTCTACCAAAGCACCATCAACATAACCTTGTTTTATTCTTATTCTATCTGCTAATGTTATGTAATATACAGCCAATGATCCGGATAATTTATCATTACCATATTTAGCTCCAGTTTCAAATTGAACGATTTTTTCCGCATTGTATTTAGCTCCAGTAACACCTGAAGCAATAGGGGCAAACCCTCTAATTTGAGGAAAGAAAAACCCTTTAGAAAAGTTAGCGTATAAGTTAACATCTTCATTTAATTCATATAAACCGGCAAATGAAACTGCCCAATCACTTGCACTTACATTGGCTCTAGTAAAACTACCGTCAGCAAATCTCACATCACTTAATTCGGGAGTTAAATCAGGATTGTCATATACGGTTTGAGAAGTGATATTACCATTGCTAAATGTTCCTTCTGTACTTTCAACTCTAAACCCAACATCAAAACGCCATTTTTCAAAAACCATTTCATCTGTTAAATAAAAAGCAGTTCTACTTTGAGATAAAAACTTGTTTGCGGTCATTCCTATTCTATTTGATAGTCCTCCTTGAGAATAAATTACATTTTCACCATTACTATTTATATAACTAAGATTTATGATACGTGGATTGTTATTAAATTCTGAAAGCACTCTGTATTGATAATTAATATCTTCTGCTTCTGAACGAGCTATATATGTTCCGGCAGTAATATTATGGCTTCCTTTATCTGTATAAATTGTTTTGGTTAAAGAGGCTTCACCTGAATAATCAGTAAGAGGTCGAATTCTGTCTATATGTAAATTATCTATTACTAAGTTATTACTATTCATAGGTTCTGTATCACCTTGATAACTTGCAGTGTATCCTTGATTTCCTGGGAATAAGGTGTTTACGTAACCTGATAATGAAATAGGGTTTCCGCCATTTGCACCATTACCTCCTACATATAAAGCAAAACTGTGTTTGTAACTTGCATATTTTATTTTTGATTTAAATTTTAAGTCATCATTAAAATTATATTTAAAATCGGCTAATAAGTAGCCTCCTTTAGTATAAACGCCATCTTCAATAGGACTTTCATAAACACCTCCAGGAGTTAAGAATGAAGTGTTTGCTAATTCTCCAGACATTAATTGATATACATCTTTACCATCGTTTCCTTTTAGCCTTTTTCTACTACCTCCTTCTAAAGGTAATGGCATAAGAAATTGAACTTTATCATCAATAAATTGTCCATGAAGGGTAAAAGAACCTTTGTCAAATACCTTTTTTATGTTACCTCTAAATTGCACCCCTTTTGTTGGTAGTCCAGTTTCGTATGGTCCATCGTCATATCTCATAAAACCTGTAAATGCATAATAAGTATTAGAGTCTTCTCCACCTAATTGGCCACCTGAATAAAAATCAACTTTCATTCTACCTCTATCAGCCCATTCAGTACTTATAATATTTCCAGGATTAGCATCTCCTGTTTTACTGGTGTAGTTTAAAATACCAGCTACAGATCCTGCACCATATAATATAGCTGCTCCACCTCTAACAAATTCAGCTCCTACAAACCCTATATCAGGCCTAGCATATACATCATGTGCTGAGGAGTTTAACCCAAAAACACTAATTAAAGGCATACCGTCATATTGTAAGGGAGTAAACACATATTGTCCGCCAGAGGGCAAACCTCTCACGAAAATATTTGATGCTGTTTCACCACCACCACCTTCTGCGGTAAGCCCAGGGAAACTTCTTATAATGTCAGCCTGACTATTAGCTGAAAGCCTAGCGATACCTTCTTGTTTAATAGAGCTAATAGACATAGGTGTTTGTTTTTGTGATCTAAATGTAGAAGATGAAGTAAGTACAATTTCGTCTAAAACATTTTCACTTTCCTGAAGTACAATTTGAATACTAATTTTAGATTTATCCAAATTGATAGCCTGTTCAAAAGTTTTATACCCTAAATAAGATACTTTGAGTTTTTGACTTCCAGCTAAATTTGCCATAAAACTAAAATTCCCGTCAAAATCAGATGTTGCTCCAAAAGAACTTCCTTGTATTAGAATATTGGCACCTGCTACAGGAACCCCTGAATTATCTTTTACAGTTCCTGAAATTTCTGTTTGTGAAACCATTAAAGTAACACTGAATAGGAAAACTAGTGTGAAAATAACTTTTTTCATTATATTATTAATTGATTAGTTAAAATTTTAAGACTAAACTATATAACATTTGTTAATGAATTTACTTATATATGTAAAAAAGATACGCAAACGATTGCGGGAACGATTGTTCTTTAGAATTCATTTTAAAAACAAACAAGTTTAATACCGTTTTTTAAAAAAAGATATATCATAAAAGGATATAGTTTTGTGGTAAAAATAGAGATTTACACAATGTGCTATTCTTAAATTTGTTTTATTGTATATCTTTTTTAAACTTATTTATATTGATTTTTTTATTAATAAAAAATTGCAGGTGTTTAAAATTATTTTGTAATACGTGTAATAACTAGAGTTGTGTTATTAATATGCCAGATAAAAATATAATTATTACCTCTTAAAAGGTTAATATAATTAAGAATACCTATAGCTCCTTTTTTAATTATTTTCTATATTTGGAGAAAGTATTAACTAAAAGAAAATTATTTTATTGAAATAATATTATTGATTACAAACTTTTAAAACGGGGTTTTAAATTTATAAGTTTATATTGTATCTAAGTGAAAAAAAAAAGAATTATTACTTTAAAAGATTTGGCTCAAAAATTAAATCTGTCTACATCAACAGTATCAAGAGCGCTAAATAACCATCCAGATATAAGTAAGTTAACTAAAGATAAAGTAAAAAAATTAGCAGAAGAGTTAAACTATACGCCCAATATATTTGCTAAAGGGTTTAGGCAACATAAATCTAGAATAATTGGAGTTATTGTTCCTAACATTTCACATCATTATACATCTACTATTATAAAAGGAATTCTTAAAGAATCTAACATAAAAGGATATATTGTAATTGTTACTGAATGTAGTAATGATTTTGTGAAACAAACAGATTTACTTCAAACAATGATTAAGTTTGGAGTTGATGGAATTTTAATGTCAGTTTCTAAAATGACTCAAAGTGTTGATGATATTCTTAAAACATTACATAAAGTTCCTATAGTACTATTTGATAAAGTACAAGATAAAATACCGTGTACTCAAATATTAATTAATGAAGAAGAGGCAACTTTTAATGCTGTAGAGCATTTAATTAGTACTAAAAAAAAGAGAATCGCTATAATTAAAGAAACAGCAAGTTCAATCACTTCTGAAAAAAGATTTGCAGGATATTTAAAAGCATTAAGAAAATATAACTTACCAATTGATGAAAATATAATTTTAAGTACAGAGGATATTAATGTTTTAGAAGGAAAAAAAATGACTACTACCTTATTGAATTTAGATAATAGGCCTGACGCTATTATTGCAATAACAGATTTAGCTGCCATTGGAGCAATTAAAACTTTAAAGAAAAATAACATTAATATTCCTGAAGAAATTGCTGTTGTAGGTTTTAGTAATTCGTTAAGTTCAACAATTATAGAACCCAATTTAACAACGGTAGACCAGCCAGGTCAAAGAATTGGAAAAATTGCAATATCATATTTAATTGAAGAAATAGAAAATGAATCTAGTGATATTGTTAATAAAACCATTGAAATTAAAACAAACCTTATTATAAGAGGTTCTACAATAAAAAATTAAATAATAATTTCTTTTTAACATTAAAAAATAGTTTTGAATAAATTTTTTAAAACCTGATAAAACTCAAGTTTTTAGTTTGTGTAAAACGGTAGATTTGCATCAGAAAATTGAGAATAATAAACTGTGTTTTTTGAATAGTTTTATTTTTAGTTACAAATGTTATCGTAAAGAAAAAATTATGTATAAAATAATTGATAAAGAATTTCTTTCTGAAAATGTGGTAAGGCTCGTTATTGAAGCACCTTATATTGCTAAAAGCAGAAAGGCTGGAAACTTTATAATTCTTAGAATTGACAAACATGGAGAAAGAATTCCATTGACAATTGCAGATGCAAATATTGAAAAAGGTACCATAACTGTAATTGTACAGCGTGTTGGAGTTTCTTCTCATAAATTGTGCGCAATGCGTATTGGAGATACCTTGTTAGATGTTGTTGGCCCATTAGGAAAAGAAACACACATTGCTAATGTTGGTACTGTCTTATGCGCAGGCGGAGGTGTTGGTGTTGCACCACTTTTCCCAATTGTACAAGCAATGAAATTAGCAGGAAATAGAGTGATAACAGTTATTGCCGCTAGAACAAAAGACCTTGTTATTTTGGAAGATGAAATGAGAACATATTCAGATGAATTAATTATTATGACAGATGATGGGTCTTTAGGAAAAAAAGGATTGGTAACTCAAGGGATGGAAGAAGTAATTCTTAGAGAAAAAGTGAATGAAGCAGTTGTTATTGGACCAGCAATTATGATGAAATATGCAGCTTTAACAACTAAAAAATACGATATTCCTACGGTAGCAAGTTTAAACACTATTATGGTTGACGGAACTGGAATGTGCGGAGCTTGTAGAGTATCAGTTGGAGGGAAAACAGAATTTGTTTGTGTTAACGGCCCTGAGTTTGATGCGCATAAAGTAAATTTTGATGAAATGATGTTTAGATTAAATGCCTATAAAATGAAGGAAGCTGAAGGGTATAGCGATTATTTAAAATCGTTAGAATCAACAACCCCTGCATTAGTTTAAACCAAAGTATTCACAAGATTATATTGTATTAAGATGGCAAAAGAATTAGATAAAGAATATTACAAAGCAGAGCGTAAAGCCGAATGGCGAAATAAATTACGTAAAGAAATAAAAAGTAAAGAACGTACAAATGTTGTTAGGGTTCAAATGCCAGAGGCTGATCCAAACATCCGAAATAAAAGCAATATAGAGGTTAATAAAGGATTAACTTTAGAAATGGCGGTAAGTGAATCTTCTCGCTGTTTAGATTGTGTTGTGCCAACTTGTGTATCAGGTTGCCCTGTAGGTACCAATATCCCAAAATTTGTAAAGTACATAGAAAGTGGAGATATTTTAGGTGCTGCTAAAGTATTGAAAGAGAATAATTCTTTGCCAGCAATTTGTGGGAGAGTTTGTCCTCAAGAAATACAATGCGAAGCACAATGTGTGTATGTTAAAAAATTAAGTAAAGAAGGATCTGCAATTGGCTATCTTGAAAGATTTGCAGCAGATTATGAACGTGAAAGCGGGAATAGTTCTATTCCTGAATTAGCTGAACCAAACGGCATAAAAATGGCCGTGATAGGCTCAGGTCCTGCAGGATTAACAGTAGCAGGAGAATTGGCCAAATTTGGATATGATGTAACTGTTTTTGAAGCACTGCACGATTTAGGTGGCGTTTTAAAATATGGAATACCTGAATTTAGATTACCCAAAGATATTGTTGATTTTGAAATTAACACTATCAAACAAATGGGAGTAAAATTTGTTACTAACTTTATTGTTGGAAAAACAGCTACAATAGATGATTTGAAGAATGAAGGTTTTGAAGCATTCTTTGTTGCATCTGGAGCAGGATTACCTAACTTTATGAATATTCCTGGTGAAAACTTTAACGGCATACAAAGTGCCAATGAGTTTTTAACTCGTGTTAATCTTATGCATGGTGCTAATGCCAATTTTGATACGCCTGTTCATACTGGTAAAAATGTAGTAATTGTTGGTGGAGGTAACACTGCAATGGATTCAGTTAGAACAGCTAAAAGAATGGGAGCCAAAAGAGCTATGATTGTGTATCGTCGTTCTCAAGAAGAAATGCCAGCAAGAGCTGAAGAAATAAAACATGCCATTGAAGAAGGTATTGAATTTATAAACCTTGCTTCACCTATTGAATACTTTGCAGATGAAAATGGTATGGTGAATAAAATGAAAGTTCAAAAAATGCAACTAGGTGAACCAGATGCTTCAGGCAGAAGAAGACCTGAAGCTATTGAAGGATCAGAATATACTATTGATGTGGATAGTGTTATTATTGCAGTAGGAGTTTCTCCAAACCCAATAATTCAACAAAGTATGCCAGAACTAGAAACTACAAAATGGAATACGATAAAAGTTGATGAAAATATGATGACTTCTGTTCCAGGTTTGTTTGCCGGTGGAGATATTGTTAGAGGTGGGGCAACTGTTATTCTTGCTATGGGAGACGGTAGAAAAGCAGCTCAAGGAATGCATAAATACATAAAAGAAACAATTTTAGCAGAGGTTTAATTTAGTACGTTTTTATAATAAACTTTAAAAGTCGAGTTAATTGAACTCGACTTTTTATTTAAAAAGAAACTTAAATTTATTATAGAAAGTAGTTTTACAATTTTTTAATGTAAATTAACTCCATTAATAATTAGTGAAAACTAAAATTAGTTTTACTAATTTCAAGCTATTATAAAATAATATTTGTAAAATAGTGACACTTTATGTGAAAATATTAAAACTGAATAAAGCAAAAAAAAGAGATTTTAACACTTTTTTATTAGTTTGAAATTATACTTACTTTTATCATAGTTGAAATAGTTGGAACATTTGCACTTAAATTAGATTCTTCAATTACATTGCCATTTTCTGAATCTCCAATATTTGCTCCAGTTTGTCTCACAGGTTGACTATTTCCTGCTCCTGCGAATTCATCAACTTCAGTTCCTGCATCATATAACTTTATCATATTTGTAATATCTCCAGATAGCGCTATTCCATTGGGAAATAAAGTAATATTATCTATTCCAAAAAACCAATCATTTGATTGCACTAACATCAATCCAAAAGATAAACTATCTCCTTCATTTGCAGTAAAAGTAAACGAATAGGAACTGTTTGGAAATAATGCTCCTGCCGATGAACTTCCTTTAGGAGTATTAAAAACATTCATAAATCCTGAAGGGTTACCATCTTCAGCTAAATTTTCTAAAGCTGTGTTCGCAGTATTTATGGTTGTAAAAATTTCATTTATAGTTCCAATAGAATATGCTCCTGGAGCAAATGGTGAAACGAATCCGCTTTTAGAACTTAAATTTGTATCCATTGTAGCATTATCTCCATCTTCAGCTAATTTTTCTAAAGCTAGAGAAGCTGTATCTCCTTCAGTAAACATAGGCTTTTGGTTTTCGGAATGTACTACCCAAGTTCCAGGAGCTAAAGGTGTATCTAAAGTAGATGTATCAGATATGTTATTTATAGTTACTGTAAAAAATGTTCCTCCGTCATGTGTAATCATAACAGAGATTACATCTTCAATAGATGGATATGTAAAACCATCATTTACAATATGCACATTACCATTTTCATCAGTTCCTGTATTTGGCCCCGACTGATTCATTGGTTGATTTGTTCCCATTCCTGGAGTTTCATTTACTTCAGTTCCAGCATCCCAAAGTTTAATTTGTGAGGTTATATTTCCAGTAGTTGCATTTCCATTACTGTCATATAAAGCAATTCCAGTATCGCTTGGTGCGTAAAATAAATCGTTTGATTTTACAAGCATTGTTCCGAATTGTAAATAATGACCTTTACCAGCATTAAAAGAAAAAGAAGTGCTAGTTCCAGGTGCAATACCAGATTCAGAAATTGTACCTGAATTAAAATAATCTTTTACTTCAAATACATTTTTAATAGTAACGGTAAAACTTTTTGAAATTAAATTGTCGTCATCATCGTTACATGATATTATAAATGTTAAAAGTAGAGCAATAGATAAGAGTTTAAAAATATGTTTCATAATTAAATTGTTTTAAATTAATAATACAGCAAAATTATGGTGTGTTCTAAAACTAAAGTGTTAGCTATCTAACACTTTTGAATTTTTTTAAAATTATTTCCTTTCCATTAAAGGATAAATAACCTTCTTCTTTTAAATTATTTAAAATGATATTTAATGAAGGTCTTGAAGTACCAATAAGCGTCGCAATTTCTTTTTGTGAATAAGGGTGTTTAATTAAAATTTCTCCATTTAAGAGTTCTTTTCCGTATTCATCTTTTAGTTCTTGAATAAATTCTATGGTTCTTGTTCTTACATCTTTAAATAATAAAATTTCTAATCGTCTTTCTAAACGTTTCATTCGCAAACCAATAAATTTGTATAATTTTAGACTTAAATTTCTGTTTTCTAACATTAAGCTTTCAAGTTCACTAACAGATATTGAACAAATTGAAGTATTTTTTTCAATTGATTGGGCAAATTCATTATGCTTTGTTTCTCCTAAAATTGTTTTTTCCCCAAATATTTCACCTTTTGAAAGTATTGCTTTTACAACTTCATTTCCTTCTTCTGTGTAATATGCAATTTTAACTTTTCCTTTATCTATTAAATAAACTTTAGTAGAAGGCTCATCTGTAAAATAGATAAATTCTTTTTTAGAGTAAGAATCAAATTCATGACTTTCTTTATAATCAGCATAGTAATGAGGGCATATAATTTTAAACAAGTTAACTTCCTCTAAATACCAAATTTTATTATCCATGAGTAATTATTGATAGTGTCTGTAAATTTTTTAAAAGCAGTAAAAAATTATAACATTCTAGTAAAGTCTAAAATAAGTTATTTAACTTACAAAAAAACCACTTCAATATGTTTAATAAAAGAATGTTTTTTGCTATATACTATAATTTTTATAATTTGAAAGGTTATTTTATTTAAAATCACCTGTTGAAGGCCTTTCAAAAATTTTAAGATTGAAGTTTTTAGTTGCGGCAAACAAATGATCAAAAATATCAGCCATAATAGCTTCGTATTTTGTCCAATCTTTATTTTTACTAAAGGCATAAATTTCAATAGGAACACCATACTCAGTTGGAGGCAATTGCCTAACCATGCAAGTCATTTCAGTATTTACGTTTGGATTGTGTTTCAGGTATTCTTCTATATATGCTCTAAATACTCCTATATTTGTTAAATGTCTACCATTTATTAATTCAACTTTGTCAATAGAATTTTTAGAATTGTAATCATCAATTTCTTTTTGTTTTTTTTGAATGTAATTACTTATTAGATGATATTTTTTATATCGCTCTAACATTTCATTTGAGCAAAACTGAATACTATCAATTTTAATATTTATGGCTCTTTTGATACGTCTACCTCCTGATTCTTCCATACCTCTCCAATTTGTAAATGAATCAGAAATAAATGCATAAGTAGGTATAGTAGTAATGGTTTTATCAAAATTTTGTACTTTGATAGTGGTTAAATTAATTTCAATAACATCTCCATCAGCCCCATACTTTTCTACTGTAACCCAGTCTCCAACACGCACCATATTATTTCCTGAAAGCTGAATACTAGCTACAAATCCTAGTATACTATCTTTAAAAATCAATAGTATAATTGCTGCCATGGCACCAATTCCGCTCAACAAAAACAACGGGTTTTTATTGATTAGAATTGAAATTATAAGGATGGTGGCAATTGAGTACACTATTATTTTAGCTAGTTGGCTGAAACTATAAAGAGGCTTGTCTTTAAATCGTTCAATATTGGAAAGGATTTCAGTTGCAGAATTTAAAAGGGAACTGAATATTTCAACAGCTACAAGAATAATAAAAACAGATGTAATACCTGTTAAAAAGGGCACTATAAATGAAAAATCAGCAAATATTATGGGAGTATAGTAATTGAATAAGATTGCAGGTAAAAGGCGTGAAACAGCATTTATTACTTTTTTATTAAAAATAATATCATCCCACAGCGTTTTTGTTTTTGAGGTTACTTTAGGAATAGTGTAATTAAATATTTTTTTACTAAGCCACCATACAAATAAGCACAGCACAATAAGTAATGAAAATAAAATAATAGTTCTTGAAATATAAACGGTGTTAGCATTCATATTTAAAACATTAATTAATAGGTTATCCACCCAACTTCTAAAATCAAAACTCATAGGTAAATAAATATATTATAATTCAAAAACTTCTTTAACCTTAGTTACATAATCTAATTTTTCCCAAGTAAATAACTCTACATCTACTATTTTTTCTGTTCCATCAACATTTTTAAATGTTTTTGTTACTGTTTCATTTTTACGCCCCATATGTCCATAAGCAGCTGTTTCTAAATACATTGGTTGGCGTAATTTTAAACGTTTTTCAATAGAAGCAGGGCTCATATCAAATAATGTTGATATAATTTTAGCAATTTCACCATCTGATTTTTTAACATTTGAAGTTCCATAAGTATTTACGTAAATACCCATAGGTTCAACAACACCAATAGCATAAGAAACTTGAATTAAAATTTCATTAGCAACACCTGCAGCAACTAAATTTTTAGCAATATGACGTGTGGCATACGCAGCGCTTCTATCAACTTTACTAGGGTCTTTTCCTGAGAAAGCACCACCTCCATGAGCTCCTTTTCCACCGTAAGTATCTACAATAATTTTTCTACCTGTTAAACCGGTATCTCCATGTGGACCTCCAATTACAAATTTACCAGTTGGATTTACATGGTATATAATAGTATCATTGAACAAGGCTTTTATAGAAGCAGGTAACTTAGCAATAACTCTAGGAATTAAAATTGAAATTACATCGTTTTTAATCTTTGCCAACATAGCTTCGTCATTAGGTCCAAAATCATCATGTTGTGTTGAAACTACAATATCTGTAATTCTTAAAGGTATGTTGTTATCACTATATTCAATGGTGACCTGACTTTTAGAATCTGGGCGCAAATAAGAGAGTTCTTTATTTTCTCTCCGTAATTCAGCTAATTCTATCAATATTTTATGACTTAAATCCAGAGCCAAAGGCATAAAGTTTTCAGTTTCATTGGTGGCGTAGCCAAACATCATTCCTTGATCTCCTGCACCTTGTTGTTCTTTGGACTCTCTATCAACACCCTGATTAATATCTTGTGATTGTTCGTGAATTGAAGAAAAAACTCCACATGAGTTTCCATCAAACATATATTCACTTTTTGTATATCCAATTTTATTGATAACGTCTCTGGCTATTTTTTGAACATCCAAATAAGTTTTAGATTTTACTTCTCCAGCTAAAATAACTTGCCCTGTAGTAACTAAGGTTTCACAGGCAATTTTAGAATTTTTATCAAAGGCTAGAAAGTTATCAACTAAGGCGTCTGAAATTTGATCAGCAACTTTATCGGGGTGCCCTTCTGAAACAGATTCTGAGGTAAATAAATATGACATAATTTTAATTTATTATTAATTAAATTAAAGAGGTCTGATTTGATTGCTTTGGTCGTCTAAAGAAGTAAATAATTACTGCTTTAGCATTTTTTAATGAGGTTGCAATCAGTTCAAATCCTTCCTCTCAAATATTGAGTGCAAATTTACAAAAACTTCAAATCATAAAAAACAAAAAATGATTTTTATTTCAAAAAGTATTGTATGAGAAAAAATTAATACGTTACTTTGCGCCTTAGTTCATAAACTTATTGACTATTGTTATCAAGAAAGGCAGAGGGAATAGACCCTGTGAAGCCTTAGCAACCCTTTATTTATTAGAGAAGGTGCTAAATTCTACCAATTTGGATAGATAACCACACAATTACTTCACGTAATTTCCTGTATTTTTTTATAACAATTTTAATTCGTTTTTAACAAAGACTATAAAGTCTTGCAATTGTCATATTGAATAAAGTTGAAATAGTTGTTTTTTACTTAACAAATAGCCTTTATTTTATTCAAAAATGACAAATTAATTTAAATCAAGGTTAAAAATAATGATTGATGAAT
>Ga0256840_1002456_pt1 | contig 16258 bp, 13 predicted proteins | sample 355202metaG_FD_185969 | JGI IMG/M metagenome (GOLD analysis project Ga0256840, IMG submission 185969) | Hydrothermal vent microbial communities from Mid Atlantic Ridge, Atlantic Ocean - 355-202 | ecosystem: Environmental > Aquatic > Marine > Hydrothermal vents | place: Atlantic Ocean: Mid... | reverse complement strand
GCTTTATGCTGAATATCATTGCTGGGCTTATCGCTTACTCACTTAAAGACAATAAACCATCGTTGAGAATTACGAGCGAAGAATTTAGTATGATGACTGTTTCTTAAACAGATCTGAGGTTAATAAGGGTCATAATTTCACTCATCGTCATTCTGCCTTGTCGGTTTCGTTTCCGAGTACCATCAGCTAGAAGTTGTGCCTCCCATTCAGGCATAAATACTTTACAAAAGTCGTCGACATCACAGAATATGTCTGTTAATTTGTTCATGAGCCTGTTTTCCTTTCATCAAAATCTTTGTCGTAAAAGATCTGATCGGTTAACAGGCGTTTAGTTCCCTTTTCTTAAACAGGATTCAGGTTAGTTAAGCAAGGTGATAAAGTCTTTGCTTCATCTGAATTTCGTTTTGGAGCCTATGCTGAATATATCTGTTTGCCCGAAAATGGTTTAATAGCACCGCTACCAGAAAATGTGACTTATGAGGAAGCAGCCCCCATTTCAAATGGAGCGATGACAGCATTACTGTTTCTTAAAAAAGGAAAGATTAAAAAAGGGCAAAAGGTGCTTATCTATGGTGCTTCTGGGAGTGTTGGTACTTTTGCAGTGCAGTTAGCCAAGTATTTTGAAACAAATGTTACCGGGGTGTGCAGCACCACAAATATTGATTTGGTGAAGTCTCTAGGTGCAGATAATACCTTGGATTACACTCAAAAAGATTTTACTAAAAACAATGAGGTTTATGACATTATTTTTGATGCCGTCGGTAAACTCAGTTCTTCACAATGCAAAAGTTCTTTGAAAAAAGGTGGCGTTTATCTAAATGTTCTAAGCCTGTCAGGTTTAAGGTTGAAACCTGAAGATATGCTCTTTCTCAAAGAGCTGATGGAAGAAAACAGACTCCAGGCGGTAATAGATAAAACCTATAAATTAAAAACATTGTTGAAGCACATAAGTATGTTGATAAAGGTCACAAAAAAGGAAATGTAGTTATATTGGTAAATGACTAAAGTCTGAGAAAGCTAATCTTAGCTGAAGGTTACTTTACTTCAACAGGCTTAAATTGGTAATTGTTTCTTGCTCTTCAATTTAGCTATTAACGTATTAGCTCTCGTTATTGTGCGGCTTAACATTAAAAGTAACTTTGTTCATACTGAGACGAATCTCTCCTCTAGATGAGCTACCCATCGCGGTGATTGTGGTTTCTCCATACCATCCTAACGGAACTATAAATGTGATCTGATTTTGAAACGTCAGTTTCAGTCTGTTTTCAACCGCACCCATACCCGGGTTTTTGTTTTCATAGCTTATTATTATCCTATCAACATTCTCCTGATAAATATGATATTTTAGCGTATCCCCAGAGCATACGTCATCAAAAACGATAGGATCGCGATTAATTAATAACTTTGGCATTTCCCTATCTGTATTTATAGATTCTGTAGAGGTATTGGGCGCACTGGCTATATGTGTAGCAGGGTGCAATGGACAACCCTCCATATTTTTCTCTTCCTGAACTTTTTCTAAAATATTTACTTTTTGTTGGTTACCTGCATACTGAGATTTTTCTAAACGATCTATTTTTTGTTGGTTACCTGCATATTCACTGAGCATCATATCTTTCAGTTCAAATACATCAGGAAAAACAGCGATAAACCCAAGAACAATAAACATTAAAAGTAGATTCATTCGGACAATAGAGAACAGTACTTTTTTCATCTATATTTCCCTTTCATTTTGGGGTTAACTTGGTAGCATTGGCAGTTTTTCGCCATCATAATTGAGTCGAAACAAGAAATGGTATCTCCATCTACTCAAATGCCTGCTACAAAGGCACACATCACACTCTCACCACTACTTAAACGCTTGACGAGAAGAAAAGGTTCCAACTTCTTGAATTCTGGGGACACAGCACTTAATTGCAGATAGTTGCAGAAACCACCTAGTATGATATTATCATACCACTACTTTATAAAGGAGGTCTTTTATGGTCATGTTAAGAAAAACAATCACAGTAACTGAGCAACAAGCCTCATGGATAAAGTCTCAAATAAACTCCGGGCAATACGGCAATGATAGTGAATATTTGCGTGAGTTGATTCGTCTTGATCAGGCAAATAAAGAAAAAATCGCTGTCCTTCGCGCCGCTTTAATTGAGGGTGAAGAAAGTGGCGTTAGCAAACGCGGTATGAGCGATATGCTTAATGACGCTAAAAAAAGACACCCTATGAATGATTAGCCTTTCTAATCGGGCTGGCAATGATCTTGATTCAATTATCAATTTTGGCCTAGCTGTCACTGTTGATTACCACACTGCCCTAGAAAAATGTTTTGAAACCTTAGATAAAAACCCTGATTTAGGGACTAAGGTTGATCATATTCGCTCTGATTATTTATGTTTTGAGCATCGTTCTCATTTAATCTTTTACAAGAACAATAGTGATGGCATCTTTATTGTTCGTATCATTCATAAAAGTATGAATGTGCAAACACACATTTCCTAATAAAAATAACAATTCAAGCTTGAAATAAAAATATCCGCCCCCAGATCCAGTTTTAAGATAATCACATTGGACTGTAGAGATGAGCGACGAAGAAAATAACGAAATTGAATCTGAAGAAGAAAATACTACGCCTGAAGCAGAAGTGGAAACGAACGAAGATCCTGCTGCGCTTTTAGAAGATGCCCGTAATAAGGCAGATGAGCATTGGAATGAGTTATTGCGTGCGCGTGCAGACATGGAAAACCTACGCCGCCGTCAATCACGCGATTTAGAAAATGCCCATAAGCGTGCATTAGATAAGTTTGTAACCGAGTTATTGCCGATTTATGACAGTATGGAATTGGGTTTAAATGCTGCTAATGGTGAAGATGCTTCACTTGATGCTGTTCGTGAGGGTTTAGAAATGACGATGAAGATGTTTTTATCTTCTCTCGCTAAATTTGGTTTGGAAACAGTGAACCCTGCAGAGGGTGATGCTTTTGATCCTGAGTTACATCAGGCAATGGCAATGACACCAGTTGAGGGTATTGAGGCTAATCAAATTTTAACTGTCGCTCAAAAAGGCTTCCAATTTAACGGACGGTTGTTACGACCTGCGATGGTTATGGTTTCCCAGTAATCCAAAATAAACCTCGTCATTGATCCTTCGGTTACTGCGTTTCCACAGGTTTTAAGCGGAAATCCAACAATAGTGGATATTTATACTGTCTATAAAGATCCCCGATAAAAGATCTCGGGGATGACGGATTTTGTTGATTGGGATGACGACTTAAGACAAAAACACATTAAAAACAATAAAGTGGGGCTCAAGACTTGAAATTAAATTTTCGCCCCCCACTTAATAATCAACAGCTGGTGTAACCGGCAAAAATTTTAAGAAAGATGGAGAATAAATAATGGCTAAAATTATTGGTATTGACTTAGGAACAACCAATTCCTGTGTTGCAGTATTAGAAGATGGTAAACCACGTATTATCGAAAACAGTGAAGGTGATCGCACCACACCATCGATTGTTGCGTTTACTAAAGATGATGAAGTATTAGTAGGTCAATCTGCTAAACGTCAAGCGGTAACAAACCCTAAAAACACCTTGTTTGCTATCAAGCGTTTGATTGGTCGCAAATTTAAAGATGATGTTGTGCAGCGTGATATCGACATGGTGCCTTATAGCATCGTTGAAGCTGATAATGGCGATGCGTGGGTTGATGCTAACGGTAAAAAAATGGCGCCACCTGAAATTTCTGCACGTGTTTTAATGAAAATGAAAAAAACAGCAGAAGACTTTTTGGGCGAAGAAGTAACGGAAGCAGTGGTCACTGTTCCTGCCTATTTCAATGACTCACAACGTCAAGCGACAAAAGATGCGGGTAAAATTGCTGGTCTAGAAGTGAAACGTATTATTAATGAGCCAACAGCGGCTGCACTTGCTTATGGTATGGATAAAAAACGTGGCGATTCTACTATCGTAGTTTATGATTTAGGTGGGGGTACATTTGATGTATCTGTTATCGAAATTGCAGACATCGATGGCGAACATCAGTTTGAAGTATTATCAACAAATGGTGATACATTCTTAGGTGGTGAAGATTTCGACCAACGTGTTATTGAGTTCTTAGTAGATGAATTCAAGAAAGACCAAGGTATCGACTTATCAAATGATCCTTTAGCGTTACAACGTTTAAAAGATGCGGCTGAAAAAGCAAAAATTGAGCTTTCTTCAAGTGAACAAACAGATATTAACTTGCCGTATGTAACGGCTGATGCATCGGGTCCTAAACATATGGAAGTGCGTTTAACGCGTGCAAAACTAGAATCATTAGTTGAAGATTTAGTTGAACGTAGTCTTGCACCGTGCAAACAAGCGATTAAAGATTCAGGCTTATCTATGGATGAGATTGATGATGTCATTTTGGTAGGTGGTCAAACACGTATGCCAATGGTGCAAGCTGCAGTAGAAAAATTATTCGGCAAAGAGCCTCGTAAAGATGTCAACCCTGATGAAGCGGTTGCAGCTGGTGCGGCAATTCAAGCGGCAGTATTATCAGGTGATGTGAAAGATGTATTGTTACTTGATGTAACGCCATTGAGCTTAGGTATCGAAACAATGGGCGGTGTAATGACCAAATTGGTTGAGAAAAATACAACCATCCCAACAAAAGCGAACCAAACGTTCTCAACGGCTGATGACAATCAACCTGCGGTAACGATTCATGTACTTCAAGGTGAGCGTGAAGTCGCTTCTGGTAATAAATCACTAGGTCGTTTTGACTTATCTGATATTCCACCAGCACCGCGTGGTCAACCACAAATCGAAGTAACTTTTGATATTGATGCCAACGGTATTTTGAATGTGTCTGCTAAAGATAAAGTAACAGGCAAAGAGCAATCTATCGTCATTAAGGCTTCAAGTGGTTTATCTGATGAAGAAGTTGAAAAAATGGTTCAAGATGCAGAAGCGCATGCTGATGAAGATCGCAAGTTCCAAGAGCTTGTTGGTGCACGTAATGCCGCTGATGCTTTGGTTCATTCAACTAAGAAATCAATCACTGACTTGGGTGACAAGTTAGATGCAGATGAAAAAGTGAAAATTGAAGCGGAAGTTGCTGATTTAGAAGAAGCGCTTAAAGGCGAAGATAAAGATGATATCGAAGCCAAAACCACTGCATTAGCTCAAGTTTCTGACAAGCTAGCAGAGCAAGCTTATGCTGAAAATGCGGAAGCGGGTTCAGCTGAAGAAACAACTGAAAAAGCAGATGATGATGTTGTTGATGCCGAGTTCGAGGAAGTAGATGACGACAAAAAATAATCTTTAATTAGATTGTTTTAATCAAAAACAGGCGAGGGATTTTCTCTCGCCTGTTTTGTTGTATTTAGAGATAAGTAGAAAAAGACACACTTATGGAAAAACAAGATTATTACGAAACGCTCGGCGTTTCACGCACTGCAACAGAAGCTGAGTTAAAAAAAGCTTATCGTAAGATGGCGATGAAATATCACCCTGATCGTAACCCCGATAATGCCGATGCAGAGGCACACTTTAAAGAAGCAAAAGAAGCTTACGAAGTATTGGCTGATGCCCAAAAACGTGCGGCATATGATCAATTTGGTCATGCAGGCGTAGATCAGTCTGCTGGTGGTCAACGTGGTGCTGGTGGCTTTAGTGATATTTTTGGCGATGTGTTTAATGATATTTTTGGCGCTTCTGGTCGTGGTGGTGGCAGACAAAGCTACCGCGGTGCAGATTTACGCTATCACCTAGATTTAAGCCTCGAAGATGCGGTTGCGGGTACAACTGAAAAGATTCGTATTCCTGTCAACGTAGAATGTGAAAGCTGTGATGGATCTGGCGCTAAAAAAGGCACAGAACCTGTCACTTGTACAACCTGTGCAGGCCATGGCCAAGTGCGCATGCAGCAAGGTTTCTTTCAAGTTCAACAACCCTGTCCACATTGTGGCGGCACCGGCAAAATGATTAATGATCCCTGTGATGATTGTCATGGTGAAGGTCAAATTCAAGAACATAAAACGCTTTCTGTGAAAATACCTGCTGGTGTCGATACCGGCGATCGTATTCGCCTAAGCGGTGAAGGCGAAGCGGGAACAGGCGGTGCTGGGGCAGGTGATCTTTATGTTGAGGTACAGGTTCTGCCACATGATGTTTTCACGCGTGACGGTAGCAATCTTTATTGCGATATGCCGATCAGCTTCATCACAGCGACACTCGGTGGTGAATTAGAAGTGCCAACGTTAAATGGCAAAGCGAGTCTTAAAATTCCTGAAGGCACACAAACTGGCACACAGTTCCGCTTGCGTAGTAAAGGCATAAAATCAGTACGAGGTGGTGCCGTGGGTGATTTAATGTGTCGTGTAATTCTTGAAACACCTGTAAAATTGTCTAAAAAGCAAAAACAATTATTAGAACAGTTTGAAGAGACTCTAGGTGGAAGTCGCGGTAAACATAGCCCGAAAACTAGCTCGTGGTTAGATGCAGTAAAAGACTTCTTCGATTAGAGACCTGTTACGAGTCGTCTTCGATCCTTTGGTTGTTTTATTTCCGCCATGCTGTTGCGAAAGCATTCATAGATCCCCGATAAAAGATCTCGAGGATGACGCGTTGAGTTGATTTCAGGGATGTAGTATTAAACGAGCTTTAATTTTCCCGTCATTCCCGCATGCTTTAAGCGGGAATCTTATGTTGTATAATATAATATTAAGATCCCGGCTTAAAGCATAGGATGACGATATAATTTTACGTAGGATGAATAATATGGCAACACGTATAGCAATCAATGGTGCAGCAGGACGAATGGGCAGATGCTTGATTCAAGCTGTTGAGCAAACCGAAGGGCTCGAGTTAAGTGCTGCTATTGATCGTGCTGACTCAAGCTTAATCGGCGCCGATGCTGGTGAGCTAGCTGGCGTAGGAAAATTAGGCGTGTCTATTAGCTCTGATGTTGCCGCTGCAACGGCTAATTCTGATGTCATTATTGATTTTACTTTACCTGAAGTCACCATGGCGTTGTTAGAAAATTGCGTCTCTAACCAGTGTCATTTAGTTATTGGAACGACAGGGTTTAGTGATGAACAAAAAGCGGCTATTGAACAAGCAGCGCAGTCTGTTTCTATGGTGTTAGCACCCAATATGAGTGTTGGTGTTAATTTATCACTTAAATTATTAGATATCGCCGCCCGTGTTTTGGGTGACGATGTTGATATTGAGATAGTCGAAGCACACCATCGCCATAAAGTTGATGCACCCTCTGGCACAGCATTAAGAATGGGTGAAGTGGTCGCCGACGCTCTAGGTCGCGACCTAAAAGAATGTGCAGTTTATGGTCGTGAAGGTCGCACTGGCGAACGTGATCGTAAAACAATTGGTTTTGCTACAGTTCGCGCTGGTGACATTGTGGGCGATCACACTGTGATGTTTGCCTCTGAAGGCGAGCGTGTTGAAATCACTCATAAAGCATCAAGCCGAATGACTTTTGCCTTAGGCGCTATGCGCGCTTCTAGTTGGTTAATGTCTCGTGATTCCGGTTTGTATGATATGCAGGATGTATTAGATCTGTAGGAATAGCTTCAGCCACAAACAGCCTAATACCCCTAATATCGATCGGCCATTTCTTTCGCTTTTTTAGCACCACTGTTATTTCCAGCGGCTGTTCTAATCTCTGCAATCAAGCTCCAGAATTTATGTAATTGTGTTGGTTGGCCTTGCACAATCGATACTCCTTTCAGCGCTACTTGCTCCGCCAGACCATAATCTTCTAGCTCAATATGCACCTTTGCTAAGTCGTAATACACTTCCGGCTCGCGAGGTGCAATGCGTTGCGCGCGTTGTAAGCTGGTTTGGGCAGCGTGTAATTCCCCGCCTTGCTTTTGCTGCTTAGCAGAATCAAGCAAAGCAATAACAGCCGCATTTTTTGGTGCGGATTCTATCGAAGAAGGTGCAACAGGTACAATTGCTGTATTGGGCTTTTCAACAATCTCGTCACCACTAATTTCAGACGATGATTGCACAACTGATTCATCCTCCACCGCAGATACAATAACGGTAGGTTCAACGACTTCAGGCTCAAGCACTACATCACGATCCTCCAGTGGCGTTTGAGATACAGGAACAGCCGTACACCCAGAAAAACCTACCACTAAACTAATTATCAATATTCGAAATGTATTCATTTTTTAATTTATTCCCTAGTCACTACAATTTTCTTAAAACTACTTACGCCATCCCATTACCCGAGTAACGGAGGAGTACATTCTATCTAAACCAGTTATTCATCCAACCGCCAAAAGGCGATGAAGGGGTAGTGTCTTGATTTTGCCCAATACAATCAACCGATAATGTCGGCCCCGTTCCTAATAAAAAAGGCAATTGTTGTGCATTTAGACACATTTCAGCCGAAAGTTCGCCGCTTTCTTGATCAATCCATAAATATTCTATACCTTCTGGTGCAGGTGAAGAGAAAGATTCTAATGTTTCTGTCGACATGTATGATGTCCACGCACGTAATGCTCCTCCAGATCCTGTGAAGGGTAACGGTGCATTATCATCCCGCCCTAACCAAACCACTGCCAGTCTATTGCCTGTAAAACCAGCAAACCAGCTATCACGCTGATCATCCGATGTGCCTGTTTTTCCTGCTACATTAATATCTTTAGGAAGTTGCCAATAAATTGATCTAGCAGTACCCACACGTGCAACTTCTTGCAAGCTGTATTGCAAAAGATGAATCGCGTTAGAGCTCACTGTTTGTTTCAACTTAAAAGGATAGCGTGACAATTCCTCACCCGCACTATCTGTGACCAATCGAATAGTTCGCAGTGGCATCTGAAAACCATTCGCAGCTATAGTTTGATACATCGTTGCCACTTCAAACGGAGATAATCCTTGAGCGCCTAATAGCAATGATGGATAAGAATCAATCGGTCTTCTAACGCCCAATCTTTGTAATGTATTAATCACTTTATCAAGCCCGACTTCCATGCCTAATCGTGCTGTTGATAAATTATAAGAATGCGCCAATGCTTCATGTAATGGCACAATACCATGCGATTTATGATCAAAGTTTTGTGGGCTCCATACTTGACCGCCATCCATTTTTAAACTGTATGGCTCATCTTTCATCTCACTCACTAAAGTGTAGCCCTGCTCTAAGGCAGTAAGATACACCGCAGGTTTAACTAGAGAGCCGATGGGTCTCACAGCATCTAAAGCACGATTAAAACCTTGATAGCGTGTTTGTCGGCCACCAATTATAGATAAAACCTCGCCTGTTTGAGGATCAGTCACCACCATGCTACCTTGCAAGCCTTTTACTTTCTCACCGTGTTTTCCTTCAAGGTTTTTAATCGTCTTAAGTAACGCTTTTTCAGCTTTATTTTGGGCGATAGGATCTAAACTGGTGAATACACGTAAACCTTCAGATCGTAGATCCTCATCATCGTAACCTTGTCTTAACTGCCTTTTGACTAGATCTAAATAAGCAGGATATGCACCTTTAAGTAAGCTGGCTTGCTTTACAACGCCTAGCGGTTTTGCGGTTGCACTTTGATATTGTTGCTCATCAATTTTACCTGTTTCAAAAAGCACTTTAAGCACTAAGTTACGCCGTGTTTTTGCTTTTTCTGGATGCCTGCGAGGGTTATAAGATGTCGGCCCTTTTACCATGCCCGCCAGCAAAGCAACCTGATGCAATTTTAATTCTTGAATCGGCTGAGCAAAATAATATTGTGATGCTAAACCAAAACCATGAATCGCCCGAGCGCCCTCCTGCCCTAAAAAAACTTCATTAAGGTAGGCTTCTAATATTTCATCTTTGCTGTAGTGTCGCTCCAGCAATAAGGCCATCGGGATTTCTAATAATTTGCGCGCTAATGTCCGATCCGATGTTAAATAAAAGTTCTTAATTAACTGTTGGGTCAGTGTGCTACCGCCCTGAACAAACCGGCCGACTTTTATATTGGTCCACATCGCACGAGCAATGCCACGAGGCGAGACACCATGATGCTTATAAAAATTACGATCTTCAATAGCCACTAAAGCGTCAGCTAAACCTTGTGGTGCATCTTGTAACTGAATTAAGTCGCGATCTTCATTATTTAATGGATAAATTCCACCAATCAAAACTGGCTCTAAACGCACTAAAGTAAGTGATTTACCACGGTGGTTACTTAAACCTGATAACTGCTTATCTGAGAATTTTAATATTAGTTTTTGTGCATGTTCATTACCATCAGCAAACTGAAATCCGCGCGTTGAAATGATCGCTTTTGTGGATGAAAACTCAGCTTGTCCCGGCAGAGTTACTTTTTTCACAAACTGATAACCTAAACCACGTAGCTCAATCTTTAGTTCCGCAATCGTTAACGGTCGACCCACGTACAATTCTAATGGGCGTGCATATACTTTTGCCGGCAGCGCCCAGCGTTTGCCTTCAAACTTGTGGCGAATTTGATTATCGAGATAGATCGCACCTAAGCCCATTAGGATGATCACTACGAGCATTAGCTTGAGTAGAAATTTGAATAATTTTTTCTTTAAGCTAGGCTTAACTACCTTTTTCTTGCGCCGTGCCCGTTTTGGAGTTTTCTTTTTTACCATTATTATGTGTTTATCTCTCTGATATTTGCTTGAATGTATGATATACCCAAAATACTTGAAGATGCAGGTTTCAGCAAGAGAAGAAGCCATTATATTCTAGGCATAAAACGCAGGAATTAGTCGTTCTAATTCTAAGTTTTATAACGACGAAGATAATGGTTTATCCTCTTGCCCTGCGGGAGCTTAGCACGAATGCCAGCACTGCGTTACAATGCTCGACAAGGACTAGTCATTGCCTTCACATTGCGCCTTGTTCTGACCTTCGTGCTAAGCTCTGAAATCTGCATCTTCAAGTAATTTGGGTATAGATGTCTATTGAACCAATAAGTTCAGACAATTCATATGGTTATTCTAAGCCACCCCTAGAACAGGTCTATTGACTCTAAACCTAATTATAGTCGATTATAGACAGATAAGGCTTTGAATGGGTGCACGAAATGGATTCAAATACGCATATTCTAATCATTGATGACGTCGTCGATAATATTCAAATCGCAATGAATATTATGAAGGAAGACGGCTATAGCTTTTCTTTTGCGACACAAGGTGCAGAAGCCTTGGCATTAATTGAGCAAACATCGGTTCAATTTGACTTGATCCTGCTTGATATTATGATGCCGGGCATAGATGGATTTGGTGTTTGCCAAATGCTCAAAGGTGCTCCTCGCACTCAAGATATTCCTATTATATTTTTAACCGCCAAAGTAGATATTGACTCCATTGCCAAAGGCTTCGCTCTCGGTGCCGTAGACTATATTACCAAACCGTTCCACGCTGAAGAATTGCTTGCTAGAGTGCGTACACACTTACAGCTCTATCATGCCAAAAAACTGCTACAGGCCAATAATATTGCCTTAGAAACGAAGGTAAAACATGAACATAGAAGACTGCTAACGGAACTTGAAGACAGTCAAAAACAAATGCTTTGGATATTAGCTGAATTAATGGAAGCTACATCTGATGAAACCGGTAAGCATATTCACCGAGTATCAGAAATATCATCATTGTTAGCACAGTACCACCCCACCTTAGGCGATGAAGATGTTGACTTGCTGTTCCATGCTTCCGCCATGCACGACATCGGAAAAATGACCGTACCCCACAAGATTCTCCACAAGCCCGGTAAATATACTGAAGAAGAATTTGTAGCAATGAAAGTCCATACGACTAATGCTTATAATCTGCTTAAAGGTTCTCAACGAAAATTAATTCAAGCCGCCGCCGTTATTGCCCACGAGCATCATGAAAAGTGGGATGGCAAAGGCTATCCTCGCCAACTGAAGGGTGAAAACATTCATATTTATGGCCGTATCGTTGCTCTTGCGGATGTATTTGATGCTTTGACACATAATCGCTGTTACAAAGAGGCTTGGGAGATGGGTCATGTTATTGACTATATGAAAGAGCATAGTGGCACACAATTTGACCCTGAACTAGTCGATATTTTTATGGCTCATCTAGATGAATTCAAACAAATTTCCCAGCTAAAATAGATTTCTATATTTCTAATGTTGATAGACAGCTCACGTCTAGTAGTTTTCATCTTTCTTCTTTATGTCACACCACTCTATGCTAGCGATAATACCGTAACGTTAACCCCTGATGAACAAAATTGGATTCTAAACCATCCTTACATTTCTGTGGGCGGCGAACCCGACTGGGCACCTTTTGACTTTGTAGATAACAACGGTGTGTATAGTGGCTTTGCGAACGATTATTTAAATCTAATCGCGCAGAAGACCGGCCTCACTTTTAAGGTAACAATTAATCAATGGAGCCAAAACCTACAAGATCTTCGTGATAAAAAAGTTGATCTTCTTAGTGCTGCCTACTACACAGATGATCGCGCTAAGTATATGAACTTCTCACCACCCTATATTGAAGCCTTGGATTATTTCTTTATCCGCAATGACCTAGAAGTAAAAACCTTAAAAGATTTAAACGGCATGCGGGTCGCAATACCTAAAGGTTTTGCGAATATAGCAACGTTAAAGAACCAGTTCCCAGAAATCCAAATTATTACTGTTAACACGTTTGGTGAGGCGATAGATGCCGTTTTAGAAAACCATGCCGATATGCTTTATGATAATTATGCTGCCCTCGTATATACCTTTAAAAAAGAAGGTATTAACACTATCATCCCTTTTAAGTCGACCCGAAACCTCATCGGCAATAACCCCATTCATATTGTTACACGAAAAGGGGCACCTGAGTTAGCCTCTATTATTCAAAAGGGGCTTAATGCTATTTCAGCAGAGGAAAAACAGGCTATTTATAACAAATGGTTGGGATCGGCGGCTGATATGACTGATACCAAAAAATTAGCGTTAAGTTCATCTGAACAACAATGGTTGAATGAGCACAAAATTATTCGCTTTGCAGGTGATCCCAATTGGCTACCATATGAGGCATTTGATCAACAGGGGAATTATATCGGTATTGTTGCCGATTATTTAAAAATAATAGAGCAAAAGCTCGGCATTAAACTAGAGATTATTCAAACAAAAACATGGCTGGAATCCGTCAATAAAGTTAAACAGGGTGAAATTGATATCTTGTCTGAATCGAGTGATTCAGATTTGCAATCATTACTTCATTTTACAAAAGACTATATTTCGAGCCCCATCGTGATTGTGATGAAAAATGACCAGAGTTATGTTGAAAATATTAATCAGATAAAACACCTAAAAATAGCTGTAATTAAAGACTATGGTTATGTTCCTGAGATTATAAAAAAATACCCTCGCCTTAATCTGCATGATGTGGAATCGATTCAAGAGGGGCTGGCTGCAGTAGCAACAGGAAAAGTTGATGCCTTGTTAGCCACCTTAGCACAGGCCAGTTATCATAAATCTGAGTTAGGAATAAATAATATTCGCATCGTTGGGAAAACTGAATTCACCACCAAGCTGGCTTTTGGTATGACTAAAGAATTTATCCCGTTAACACCCTTATTCAATCGTGCGCTTCACTCCATTAGCCCAAACGAAAAGCAGGCTATTTTTGATCATTGGGGCAAAGATAAGTTTGCCGAAAAAGCAGATTATAAATGGCTCGCCAAAGTTATCGGGGCTTTATTGTTATTTATGATTCTGATGCTTTATTGGAATAGAAAACTGGCCAAAGAAATAGCATTGAGAGTAGAGGTTGAACAACAAACTAAAATGCTGATTGATTCTATCCCTATCCAAATTGTCGTCACATCGTTTGATGGCCAATTGTTAACGGCAAACCCAAAAGCATTAAATGACTACAAGCTACATAAAGATGAAATGGATCAATATAATATTCTAGAATTCTATGCCAATATGCATGATCGTAAACAAGTCATTGCTGAACTTAAAGAGCATGCCAAAATTGAACAGAGAATTGTTGCTATGAGGCAATCTGATGGCACTATTCACTCAATGATGGTCTCTATTATGCCCATCAAATATCATAAAAAACCGGCGTTGTTGAGTATCGCTGTTAATATGACCGAACGGCTTGAAATGGAAGCCGCATTAAAATCAGCAAAAAAATATGCTGAATCTGCTAATCAAGCCAAATCAGAATTTCTCGCTAATATGAGCCATGAAATCCGCACACCAATGAATGCTATTATCGGTTTCACTGAGTTATTAAATGAGCAAATCGAAGAGCCTAAACTTAAATCATTTGTTAAAACGATTCAGTCTGCGGGTAATAATTTACTCACACTGATCAATGATATTTTAGACTTGTCCAAAATAGAAGCGGGTAAGCTAAAGCTTGAAAAAACACCCTGCAATCCTCATGACTTATTTACTGAAGTAGCTAATATTTTCATGTTGAAAATGCAAGAAAAAAATATTGATTTTATCCTTGATATCGACCCTAATATTCCTCAAAGCCTCTATCTCGATGCCACCCGTCTTCGTCAAGTTTTGTTAAATTTAGTTGGCAATGCAGTCAAGTTTACAGAAAGCGGCGTTATTCGGATAAAAGCACGTACTGACAATGAAAATAAAATCGGTAGCAAGCTTGATTTATTGATTGATATTGAAGATAGCGGTATCGGCATTGCTGAAGATCAACAAGCTATTATTTTCCAAGAGTTTGGGCAATCTGAAGGGCAAAGTGTTAGTCAATATGGTGGAACCGGCTTAGGTTTATCAATCAGCCAACGCCTAGTCGAAATGATGGGAGGACAATTGCTGCTACAAAGTGAGTTAGGGGTTGGCTCAACATTTACTGTTAAATTAACGGCCTTAGATGTCACCTCTTTATCCGTAGAAGCTGAATTAGAAACACCTAAAAGCAAGGCACAAATAGAATTTGAACCTGCAAACATTCTAATTGTTGACGATGTACTTGATAACCAAAACTTGTTGCTGGCTCATTTTGCTGATACGGCATTAACAACCGTCATCGCTGAAAATGGTTTAGAAGCTGTTGAACTTGCCAAAAAGACCTCTTTTGAATTAATTCTAATGGATATTAGAATGCCCATTATGAATGGGTATGAAGCGGCAGAACAAATAAAATCCTTTTCAAATACCCCCATCATTGCTTTAACTGCATCTGTTATGACAGATGATTTTGAGCGCAAGAAAAGTGATCACTTTGATGGCTACTTACGCAAGCCGGTACTCAGAGCTGATTTAATCAGTGAATTATGTAAGTTTCTGACTTATACCGAAAAAGAGTTCGAAGAAAATCAACAAGAAATTCTCTCTTTAAGCGCTAATGAAAAAAAACAGCTTCCCGATGCAGTAGAAGCTTTAGAGAAGCTAAGCTCACTTTATGATGCCGGCGTAAAAAGCAATAATATTTCAGATATTGAACAATTTTCTAATGCGCTATCAACTTTAGCCAAACAATATCCTATTGCTCTAATTACAGATTATTCAATACAGTTAGAACAAGCCGTAGATAGCTTTGATATTGCAGCGATTAAGCTGGCACTTAATGCTTATCCCGAATTGATTGCACAGCTAGAATCCTCAGTTGAGTAACGCGCGCAAGACCTTAAAGCTTCACTCTCAAGCATCGTTGATTCTTATCATCGTCAAGTGGCCCAGTTAAACAAATACTTTTGCCATCCTCTGAATAAAATGCTGTGCCTCCTTTTTCATAATAGGGGTTCTGGATATAGCTTAAATCCTCTGGCAACATTACTTTGTTAGCGGTTTTATTGAAAATTGCAATTTTGGCATTAAGATCTAATACTCGTGCAATAACTCGGTCAAAACTAGGGCGGGCTAGATTATTAAGCACCCTGCCCGCGTAATTTCTTATTGAGATCTTATAAGGTGATTTCTGCTCATTTTTTAACTCAGTCGTTACTGTCACAGCAAATTGTTTTTGTGCTAATTGTGAACGAAGAACAACCGCTTTATACACCGAATAGTGCTCATTAATTGTCATATTGGGTTTATAGACTAATCTGACCAACCAAGCAGGGCTTTTTCCTTCACTCTTATCCCCTGCCAATGTCGATGCTGAAAAGAATTGTGGGTGCTTATCTAGGCTAGTATATAAATCATACCCCATGGCAAATTCCCGGGGCATTACAGTTGCAAAGTCACGCTCATCTACTGAAAGCAGTGAAAGCTGAGGAGGAGAAGCGGTTTGGCCTTGATGAATAATTAACGATAAAACATCTAAGTTTTCTGCAATAATCGCGCTAT
>Ga0256840_1002455_pt1 | contig 16259 bp, 15 predicted proteins | sample 355202metaG_FD_185969 | JGI IMG/M metagenome (GOLD analysis project Ga0256840, IMG submission 185969) | Hydrothermal vent microbial communities from Mid Atlantic Ridge, Atlantic Ocean - 355-202 | ecosystem: Environmental > Aquatic > Marine > Hydrothermal vents | place: Atlantic Ocean: Mid... | reverse complement strand
CAGCAGATGCCACAGAAAATGCAGAAGCATGGAAAACAGCATTGACCATGAACACTGCACCACATGGTTTTGTACTCAGCCGTCAAAAGCTTGATGTACTCAAACCAAAACGTGACTTTGGTGAGGTGAGCAGAGGTGCCTACATTGTGAAGCAACGTAAAAATGCAAACTTCACACTCATGGCTTCAGGTTCAGAACTTATGCCATGTCTTAAAGCAGCGTGTCACCTAGCCGTACTTGGCATCAAAGCCAATGTCGTCTCTGTCCCATGTCTAGACCTCTTTAATGAGCAAGACGCAGCATACAAAGCAACAGTCATAGACCCAAACACCAAAGTGTTAGCCGTAGAAGCAGCGACTGCCACAGAGTACTACCGCTACGCAGATGACGTACTAGGCATGGAAAGCTTCGGAGCCTCAGCACCAGCAGATTTACTTTTCGAAAAGTTTGGTCTGACACAAGAGGGCATCATGAAAAGAGCGTGTGCTTTGATGGATGTGGAGTATAGAGTGGTGGAGCTTGGGGAGTGTAAGCTTTAATAGTCAATTAAGCTATATTTTCTTATAATCCAAATGTAAATGCGATTTACGTTATTGCATGGGTAAACCTCTTTAGACTAGTTGCTGCTAGTTGTTAGAGACAATGAGGCTCTGTATCTCTTTTGAGATACAGGGCTTTTTTTTTGGCGTAATTTTAGGGAAGATGGTGGGATTTTTGTAGGGTGTTGTGCCCTCACAACACCAAAAATTTGGTTAGATTATTTAGCTTTGATTTTATGCAGATTTATAAAGGTGTTGTCAGGGGACAACACCCTACAGAAGAACATCGATTAACTCAACATCCCTCTCACTTCATCTTCATCTATCAAGTCTTTATCATATTTTACTACTGCGATGTTTTCTGTTTCATTGACATAGCTCTCTACGATGGCATCATGTTCTGTAAGTGCGTGTACTTTTTCTCTGTCAAAGATATCGAGTGGTAGGTAGACATTTCCTCTGTTGTTTGGGCTTGGCATCGTCGCTACCCAGATGAACCATACTATAGCGATAACTGCTACGACGATGGCAAGTGTAGCTCTATCGTAGTGTTGCATGATGTACCCTGCAAGAAGACCACCTATGAAAATACCTGTATAGGCAAAGGTGTTTGCTACACCTAGTGCAGCACCTTTTTGGTGGACTTTGGCAAACTTGGCAACAAAACTTTGTAAAAGTGGCTCAAACATGTTAAAGCCGATGAAGAAAAGTACCACACCCAAGATAAATACCCATGGTGTTGTAGCAAAACCCATCGCGATGAAGCCTAAGAAGATGACAGCAACGGAAATCATAAATATCTCTTTGCCTTTGCCGTACTTCTCACCAAAGATAGCCGCAGGTGCCATTGCGATGAAGCCAAATATCATCGCAGGAAAGTAAACCTTCCAAAGCTCTGCTTTTTCCCAGCCAAAACCGCCTTCTGTCACAGGATGTGTCATCACCACAGGAATGATGAAAAATGCCATTGTCATAATGCTAGAGTGAAACAAAAAGGTAATATACATACGTGTAAGCGCTTTGTCTTTAAAAACTTCAAAGAACTTGGACTCTTCTTCAGAGTAGGTATGTACAATTTTTGGAGGCTTTGGTACAGCGGTAAAAAGTACCCCTATCGCAGCGACAGAAAGAATAGCTGTGAGCCAAAAGAGTTTGTCTATCCCCCAGTGCCCACCCACAATAGGTGCGATAATCATCGCAGCTGCAAAACTCATAGCGATAGTCCCACCCATGATAGCCATCGCGTGTGCACGTTCTTCTTCTTTCACAAGGTCAGCTATCATTGCAGAGACGACGGAACCAATGGCACCTGCACCTTGCAAAAAACGTCCTATGAGAAGCATGTAAATATCATCGGACATCGCAGCGATAACAGAACCCGCGATGAAAATAAGCAGACCAAACAAGAGAACTTGTTTACGTCCAAATTTGTCTGACATCATCCCAAAGGGTACTTGAAAAGCAGCTTGTGTAAGGGCATAACCACCCACAACAAGACCTGCTAAAAAGGGTGTAGCACCCTCCATGTCTAGGGCATAGATAGAAAGCACAGGCAGTACAATAAAGAGTCCGAAAAATCGTAAAGCCACAATAAGGCTTAAGGGCATAATCTGTTTAATCATCTTAACATCTCCAATAGGATAAAATTTGTGTTAATTATATTCCTATAAAGTAAAACAGAGGTTAATGACGCATGAAATTGGTTTTAGCAACAGGCAACAAAGGTAAATTACGTGAATTTAAGCAGATGTGTCAAGATGAGGTTGTACCTTTTTCCGACTTGCTTGGTGCATTTGAGATAGTAGAAGATGGCGATACTTTTGCTGCCAATGCTCTGATAAAAGCACGTACGATTTATGAGAAGTTGGGAGCCCAAAACCCATCAATAGACTACTTGGTAATATCTGATGATTCTGGTATTTCTTTACCTATATTAGATGGGGCACCTGGTATCTACTCTGCACGTTATGCAGGGGAAGATGTGACCGATAAAGATAATCTTTATAAGCTCATAGAAGCCGTGAAAGAAAAAGGGCTGAAGTCTACGCCTGCACACTACACAGCGGCGATTGCCATTGTCTCTAAGTATGGAGAGTATGTGGTGCATGGCTGGATGCATGGTGATGTGATAGATGAGAGCCGTGGAGAGAAAGGCTTTGGGTATGATGGGATGTTTATACCTAAGGGGTATAGCCAAACGCTTGGTGAGTTGGATGATGATGTGAAGAGTAAAATTTCGCATCGTGGGAAGGCTTTGGAGTTGGCGAAGCCTATAATTTGGATGTTGAAAAATAAATAATGGTAGGGTGTTGTACCCTTACAACACCACAAGTTTAGAAATGAAGAAAATATTTAAAAGGTGTTGTCGTGGGACAACACCCTACGAGGAAAATAAATGCAAAAACAACAATTTATGAAAGACCTACAAGTTATCTATGATGAGTTACAACATAGACAAGGGTCTCTAAACAACTATTATGACCTACTAGATGAGAGTAAAGAGCACAAAAGAGCAGATGCGGTGGTGGATGCTTTTTTGAAACTGCTTGATATTCCTAGAGATAAAGATAGCCAGATGGCAGCATTGACGCGTATCGTGAATTTACGTGAAGATGCGTTGGAGCAGGTGCTAGAAAAGAGTGGGGCATCTAAAAAAGAGATAGCTATGAAAAAAGAGCTTGCCTATGGTTTTGTGAGTACGATGCACATTACTCGTCATGAAAGTTTTATCAGCTGGGTAGAAGAGCAAAAATTGCTTACACCTTTTTACCGTGCACTGATGTTGGGTGTGCATTTTGTGGGTATTCGTTTGAGTGAATGGCAGAGTCATTGGACAGACCATATCATCCACTCTGTAAATCTTGAACTTTCAAACATGTTTAACGGTGATGATGCCAAAGTCTTTGAGATGTTGCAAGGTGAATCACTTTTAGATAAAGATGAGAGTGGCTGTGTAGGCGACAGATGTTATTCTGTACTACTGAAGGAGCAGGGAGCAGGGAGCAAGGAGCAGTATCGTTCTGTAGCGTATGCGGAGGCATTTCCAGAGCAAGTCAAAGGGGTGACTACCGCACTAGAACAGTTGATGTCACTACTCAATCAACATGAAGACGATGTCTTTGGTCAGAAACAAGAGTGGTTGGACTACTTTGGTGCATTATGGGAAGCATTTGGGCATAAAAACCCTGATGAACTCATAGGAAAATGGGCAGAGGTAGACCGTAAATGGATGGCAGTCAAAACGCCACTTCAGGTTGGACACCCACTAGAGTACTATGAAGACCACTACAGAAAAGCTGTGGCATTAGAGTGGGATTTACGTATCGTAAACCCAGCACTCCAAGAGGGCTCTGCCACGAGACAAAACATCAAAGACTTTGCCTCGGATATGGCAGCAGAATTCGGTGCAGATGCACAAAAAACCATGGCGAAAAACCTCACCCAAGTCGATGAAACACAGCTCTATATAGGACAGCCTATACTCTACTACGCAGCAGAGTTTAATGGGCTTTTTTCTGCACAGGTTGTGCCTAATGATGAGCAAGTCTCAGCAGAGCTGGGCAAAAAAATCTTTGCTTATGCAGATTTCGTTATGGAGTCTAAAAAGTCTAAACCTATCATGAAACTTAGCGTTGAGACTATGGGAGAAACATTTGTAAAAGCCCAAAAGGAACTCATAGAGAGCAACCCTGATTTATGGCAAGAACTTTATGACATCTCTACAGTAGGGCATGAGTATGGACACATACTATGGATAGACTCTGACACAGAGACCAAGATGAACGGCACAGGACAGTTTAAAAACATAGAAGAGTTCAAAGCTACGGCTGGTGGGCTCATGGCATTTTTTCATAATGAACGTGAGGAGCTAAAGGACCATGTGGTAGATGATGTTGTCTCTCGTGCAGTCGGGCTCATGGCATGGCGTGAAGTGGGTGAAGTATTGCCGTATTATTGTGAGGGTCTTATCCATTTAGACATATTATTTGGATCTGGAATCATCACTTATGATAAGCAGATACGCATAGACTACAGCAAGTACGAGCAGATGAAAGAAGTCTATATCGCTGCATATAAAAACCTAGCAGAGACTTACTTGAAAAAAGTAGATGCCAACAAGTATTTGGAGCAGTATGCGGTAAAAAATGAGGGTATTTATTTGCCTAAAGATGAAAAGATTAAATCTTTTGTAGAGCACTATTATGCACGGTACAAGGAGATTGGTCAGCAGACGGTTGTGCTGTAAGACTTTCTCTCATCCGTTTATAACCTCTTTTTAGATATAATCTCGCTAATTACGCCGTCGTCATGATGGCGATTGCGAGGATATTTATGTTACTTTTTACACCAGGCCCTACACCCGTACCAGAGTCCGTACGTTTGGCGATGGCTACACCGACACTTCACCACAGAACACCAGAATTTGAAGCGATTTTCAAAGAGACTAGAGAACTGCTTTTTAAACTTTTTGATACCGATGAGGTCATCATGCTTGCGAGTTCAGGCACAGGTGCGATGGAAGCGGCTGTGACGAATCTTTGTCATGATACCTTACTCTCTATCAATTCTGGAAAGTTTGGTGAGCGTTTTGGCAAGATTGCCTTGGCTTCAGGGCTGAAGAATGTAGAAATCAAACATGAGTGGGACACCCCAGCTAGCGTAGAAGAAGTGGTAGAGGCTGTTAAAGCAAACCCTGCTGTAGATGCAGTGGCAATCCAAATCTCTGAGTCTGCTGGTGGGCTACGTCATCCCGTTGAAGAGATAGCAGCGGCGGTGAAAGCGATAAACCCTGAGATTATGATTATCGCAGATGGGATTACGGCTGTGGGTGTGGAGCGTATCGATGTGACGCACATTGATTGTCTTATCGCAGGAAGCCAAAAGGCGTTGATGTTGCCACCAGGATTGGCGATATTGGGGCTTAGTAATGCAGCGATTGACAAAGTAGGAGCAGGTAAAGGATATTATCTGAACCTTGCCTCTGAGATAAAAAAACAGAAACAAAACACCACAGCCTATACCGCGGCTACGACACTTATCATCGGGCTTCGTGCAGTACTACAAGAGATAGATGCACAGGGTGGCATAGGTAAACTTTTTTGTGACACGGCACGTCGTGCGAAAGCCACACGTTTTGCTTTAGAGGCACTGGGACTACACTCATACCCTGCAACACCTGCAAAGTCTATGACGACCATAGATGATGCAAACGCCAAAGAGATACGTGACCTGCTTAAAACAGAGTTTGGCGTCAATGTAGCAGGTGGACAAGACCATCTCAAAGGAAAAATTTTCCGTATTAACCAAATGGGACTCATAGCACCCTATGAAATGGTAGCGACGGTTACAGCTGTAGAATTGGCTTTGGCTAAATTGGGACGTAGAGACTTTGATGGCACAGCATCACGTGTGTTTCACGAAGAGTATTTTAAATCTATATTGAAAAAAGAAGAGAACTAATGGTCTATGAACACGAAATCCCTTCGGGGTCAAAACTTTACTTTGGGGCATCTGCAAAGATTAAAAGAGAGATAGAATTTGTCTCTGCTGAGCTACTTGAAAACCTTGGGTTTGCAGAGATAGTGACACCACTTTTTTCATACCACCAACATGAAAGCTTTGATGACAAAAAACCACTGCTTAAACTCAATGATGAGCAAAACCATGAAGTGACCCTTCGTGCTGACTCGACTGCAGATGTCGTGCGTATCGTGACCAAAAGACTTGGGCGAAGTACGGAGTCTAAAAAGTGGTTTTACATCCAGCCTACAGTGACTTTTCCTACTAAAGAGCAGTACCAAATAGGTGCCGAGGTAATAGACGGAAGCTTTGAAGAGATAGCACGTACGACGATTATGCTACTTGATGAAATGGATGCCAAGCCTGTGATGCAGATAGCCAATATCCGCATTCCACATCTGCTTAATGAAAAGTATGGGGTCTCTTTGGATGTGTTGAAGTCTATGCATGTAGAGCAGATTATGGGTGCAGAGTTTGCTTGGATAGAGCAACTCGTACGTATGAATGCAGTGAGTGATTTGGATGATTTATCGGTATTTCCTGCAGACATCAAAGCAGAACTTGAAAAGATAAAAGAAGCCACGCAGAGTGTAAAATATGACAACATGGTGGTCTCTCCACTCTATTATGCAAAGATGCGTTATTATGACTCTTTGACCTTTAGAATGTTTGAAGATAATGCTTTGTTGGCAATGGGTGGGATTTACACGATTGATGGTGTAGAAGCAGCAGGATTTGCACTCTATACAGATGAGTGCGTGTGTTATAAGTTAGATAAAGAAGGTAAATAGATGAGCAGTAAAGCAGATTTAATTGTAGGTCTCCAGTGGGGAGATGAAGGTAAAGGGAAGATTGTTGACCATATGGCACAAACACATGACTATGTCTGTCGTTTTGCAGGGGGGCATAATGCAGGGCATACCATTGTCATTGGTGATAAAAAGTATGCACTACACCTGATTCCTTCTGGTGTACTAAACCCTGATGCCAAAAATATTGTAGGAAATGGTGTGGTACTCTCCCCTGTCGATTTCATCAAAGAGATGGTACAGTTTGACAATCTAGAGGGAAGACTTTTCCTTTCGGACAAAGCACACGTACTGTTGCCATACCATGCACAGATAGACCAAGCCAGAGAACGTATGAAGGGTGACAAAGCCATTGGTACGACAGGTAAGGGAATCGGACCTGCGTATGGAGATAAGATAGCACGTATCGGTCATAGACTGGGTGAACTTTTAAATCCTGAGAAATTGACAGCGAAAATTGTAGCTTATTTTGCGATGAACAAGCCTGTTTTTGATGCCATGGGTGTAGAAGCACCAGATGAAGCGGCACTTTTAGCTGAGCTTCAAGGCTACAAAGAGGCACTTGGTAGCTTTATTTGTGATACGACACAGATGATGTGGGAAATCATGGATGACGACAAAAAGATATTGCTAGAGGGTGCACAGGGTACGATGCTTGACATCGACCATGGAACATACCCTTACGTGACATCATCTACGACTGTTAGTGCTGGAGCATGTTCAGGTCTGGGGATTAACCCTAAAGACATTGGAAAAGTGACAGGGATAGCTAAGGCTTACTGTACGAGAGTAGGAAATGGGCCTTTCCCATCTGAAGATTTTGGCGAGGAAGGTGATACTTTACGTAAAAATGGACATGAGTTTGGTACCACCACAGGCAGACCGCGTAGATGTGGATGGTTTGATGCTGTAGCGATGCGTCATGCAGTGCGTGTGAATGGTGTAGACCAGGTAGCACTGATGAAACTTGACGTACTTGATGGCTTTGATGAAGTGAAAGTATGTGTGGCGTACGAAGTGGATGGTAAAGAGATTAACTATGTACCTTATGATTTAGAAGATGCTACGCCGATTTATAAATCATTCCCAGGTTGGGAAAAGACAGAAGGTGTAAGAGTGTTTGATGATTTACCAGATACGGCAAAATCATACATAGAAGCACTTGAAGAGATGATAGGGACAAAAATGGGGATAATCTCCACAAGTCCAGAGCGTGAAGATACCATTATAAGATAATTAGGAGCGTCAAATGAGATTAAAACCACAACAAACAGGATATGTAGCAACCAAAATCGGGATTGACTTAGCCAATGCACCTTTTATTACGATGCCTAAAGGTAGAGAAGCAGTGGTTGAAGCTGCTAAAAAGATTATTGATGAGAACCTTGCCAAAGAGCATGCACTTGATGAAAAAGTGAAAAAGATACTGGATGAAAACTATGATGAGATAGAGTTTCAACATGCAGATGAGAGACAACTTTTCTTTATGATTAAGAAAAAGATGGCTCCTGAAGCGGGTGTAATTATGAATTATGATGACCGTTATAATGATTTGGCACACCTTATCCTTGATGAACTGTACGAAAATTATCTTGCAGAGTACGATGTCAATGAAAACCAAGTGAAAAATGTTATTTTTAAATCTTTCAAAGCCTTTGCAGATGCCTATGATGAGATAGATGATATTGTCTATGAGAAAATCAAAGGTATGGAGAAAGAGGTTATTCCTGGTTCTCAAGATTATGAATTACTTTATGAAAGATTTTACCAAGAGGAACTTTCTAAGAGAGGAATGCTGTAATGAGTGAGGAATTAGGAATGAGGAGTGAGGAGTTGGCTAAAGTATCTTTGTATTTTGAGAATGGGTTGATGCTTGAAGCCAAAGGTTTTGGCGCTACGGGTACATCTGTGGGTGAAGTGGTTTTTAATACCTCTCTTACAGGTTACCAAGAGATAGTCACTGACCCATCGTATGCGGGGCAGTTTGTGACATTTACCATGCCTGAGATAGGGAATGTGGGATGTAATGCACAAGATATGGAAAGCAAGGGAGCACACTGTAAAGGTATTATCGTTCGTACCTACCAAGATAGACCGTCTAACTTTAGATGTGAAGAGACACTTGCACAGCTTTTAGAAAAAAATGGTGTGTTGGGTATTTGTGAAATCGATACACGTTTTATCACGAAGATGTTACGTGAAGAGGGTGCTATGATGATGGTGGCTTCTACAGAGATACATGATGAGAAAGAGTTGAAAAGTGTACTAGAGAGTTCACCACGTATAGAAGATGTAAACTATATTGAGCAGGTGAGTACAAAAGAAGCGTATGTTCACAATGAAGCACGTTATAATATGGATACTTTTAATTATGACAAGCCTCAAACGACCAAGAAAATTATTGCACTTGATTTTGGTATCAAAAGAAATATACTGAATGAGCTTACACATGCGGGCATGGAAGTGACTGTAGTACCTAACGATATGTCAGTCGAAGAGATTATCGCGAAGATTGACAGTAAAGAGATAGATGGGGTCTTTTTATCTAATGGTCCTGGTGATCCGTTGATTTTAAAAGATGAGCAAGAGAAGATTAAAAAGCTCATTGCCCATAAAGTACCATTGTTTGGTATCTGTCTTGGGCATCAGTTACTCTCTATCGCACATGGCTACGATACGTACAAACTCCAGTTTGGACACCATGGAGGGAACCATCCTGTGATGAATGCGATGACAAACACTGTAGAGATTACCGCACAAAACCACAACTACAATGTGCCAGATAATATCACAGAAGTAGCAACAGTGACACATACAAACTTGTTTGATAACACGATTGAAGGCTTGAAGTACAATGACTCTCCAACGATGTCAGTACAGCATCACCCAGAAGCAAGCCCTGGACCACATGAATCAGCATATATCTTTGGCGAATTTGCCAAGATGCTATAAAAGGAAGCATGATGAATATAGCCGTACTCTTCGGAGCTTCAAGTTTTGAACATGAAATAAGCATTGTTTCTGCGATTACGATGAAAAAGGTGCTTAAAAAATCTACATTGACCTATATTTTTGTCAGTCCAGATAGAAAGTTTTATCTCATAGATACGCAGAAAATAAATTCTAAACTTTTTTCATCAGGAGAATACAAAAAAAGCAAAGAACTTACACTCAAACAAGGTGGTTTTTTTGTGGATGGCATGTTTGGGTCTAAAGCAATACCATTTGATGGTCTGCTCAATCTCATTCATGGGCGTGATGGAGAAGATGGAAAAATTGCTTCGATGATGGCATTTTTTAACATTCCTTTCATCTCTCCACGTATGGAAGCTTCAGCGCTGTCGTACAATAAACTTTATACCAAATTTTTGGCAGAAAGCTTAGGGGTAAAGACAGTAGCGTATGAGTACCTCTCTAAAAATGACGAGCGAAAAATATCTATGGACTACCCAGTAATCATTAAGCCAACACGTTTGGGCTCTAGTATCGGTGTGAGTATCGTAAGAGAAGCATCAGAACTTGACTATGCACTCGATGTGGCTTTTGAGTTTGATACCGATGTCATCGTAGAGCCTTTTATCGAAGGTGTCAAAGAGTACAACCAAGCAGGATGCTTTACTACTGAGTGGGAGCTCTCTATTGTCGAAGAGCCACATAAAGAAGAATTTTTAGACTTTGAAAAAAAGTATATGGATTTCTCACGTGATTCACAAGTTTTAGCAGCAGACATTGATGAAGCCATGCAAGCAAAGATAGAAGAGAGTTTCAAAAAAATATACCACCCACTCTTTTTAGGAAGCATTATCCGTTGTGATTTTTTTGTTGTGGATGGTGATGTACTCTTAAATGAGATTAACCCTATACCAGGTTCTATGGCAAATTATCTCTTCGATGATTTTGAGGGGATGGTAGAAAGACTCTTTAAAAACCTACCAAAAGAGCAAAAAATCTCCGTGGATTATCAATATATCCACTCTATTCAAAGTGCAAAAGGAAAAGCGTAAGCTTTTTCTTGTACGATTTATTATAATACTTATAACACCAAATTCTACAACTTCTAAATCACATAAAATATAACTATACTTAAAAATAATATAAAACTATATTTTAAGTAAATTTCTAATTTTTGATATAAATCAAGTTTTATTAAACTAAATACATAATTTTTCATTATGATTTAAGTTAGCATAATCTAAAATCTAAACACTATTTTTATAAATATGTAAACTTAAGACAGGGAGCGTTAATGAGAAAACTTTTGATACTTGTATTATTATCACTATCAATACAAGCTGATCAACTTGGGATTAATGAACATTTAGGACAGATGGTTCCACTTGACCTAAAATTTATCAATGAAAAGGGAGAGAAAGTTACCCTAAAGAAACTTATGGATGGGAAACCAACCATGATTACTTTAAACTACTTCAGATGTGCAGGTATCTGTGGTCCGCAGCTTGCAGATATGGCAAAAATGTTGAGCAAATTAGACTTGTCTGAAAATACAGACTATAAAGTCTTAACCATCTCTTTTGCTGAAGACGAAACACCTGACCTTGCCAAAAAGAAGCGTACGGCCTACTTAAAGTCAATTACAAGAGATTTTGTACAAGATGCATGGCATTTTGTTATAGGTGAAAATAACTCATCAGGTATTTTGGCTGATAAAGTTGGGTTTACCTTTAAAAAAGAAATCTCACCAAGTGGTGCGGTAGATTATATTCACCCTGGTGCATTGATTATGTTATCTCCAGAAGGGAAAGTGACACGTTATCTTAACGGCATTGGTCAACTTCCTTTTGATGTAAAGATGGCAGTAGTAGAAGCAGGTGAAGGAAAAGTAGGACCAACCATTGCAAAAAAATTACTTTTTTGTTTTGCGTATGATCCAAAAGGGAAGACATACATCTTTAAATGGGAAAAAGTAGCAGGTGTAGTAATGACACTACTTATGCTTTCATTTCTTGTTTACTTGGTTATGACTAGCAGAAGAGACGATGACAATCATCAAAATAAAGGAGAAAACTAGATGAGTAAAACTTATTTCGACGAAACACACTGTGCCATTGGGCACCCTAAGAGTACATTCATGCAGTGGATGCTTACTGTTGACCATAAAAGAATTGGTCTTATGTATGCCGCTGTAATGTTTACGTTCTTTTTTGTAGCAGTAGCAACAGCATTTTTAATGCGTTTAGAGCTTTTGGCTCCAGGACAACAGTATATTGATGGGGACACATTTAACCAAGCATTTACGCTTCATGGTGTTATTATGATTTTCCTATTTATTGTACCAGGGATTCCTGCGATATTTGGAAACATTGTTATGCCACTTATGATTGGTGCGAAAGATGTATCTTTCCCAAGACTTAACTGGTTTACATTTTGGCTTTATATCTTAGGATGTATTGTTGCACTTGCTTCACTCTTTACAGATAGTGGATTTGCAGATACAGGGTGGACATTTTATGCACCATATTCATTGACCACAGACACAAATGTGATTTTTACATTGGTTGCAGCCTTTATTCTTGGTATGGCATCTATCCTTACAGGTCTTAACTTTCTTGTAACGATTCACAGACTTAGAGCACCAGGGATGACTTTCTTTAAAATGCCACTATTTGTATGGGGTATCTACGCAACAGCATGGATTCAACTTTTGGCTACACCTGTTGTAGGTATTACACTTATTCTTGCTATGCTTGAGAAGTTCTTTGGTATTGGTATCTTTGACCCTGCAAAAGGTGGAGATCCAGTACTTTTTGAACACTTATTCTGGATTTACTCTCACCCTGCTGTATATCTTATGATTCTCCCAGCATTTGGTATTATGTCAGAAATTATTCCAACATTCTCAAGAAAAGAAATCTTCGGATACAGAACGATTGCATTGTCTTCAGCGTCTATTGCGGGTATTGGTTACTTGGTATGGGGTCACCACCTTTATACTTCAGGTATGGCAGACTTGGCAAAAACTGTATTCTCTTTCCTTACATTCTTTGTTGCTATTCCAACTGGTATTAAATTCTATGACTGGATTGCTACTATGTATGGTGGTAAAATTGTATTGAGTACACCTATGTTATGGGCACTTGGAACAATTATCACTTTTGCTATCGGTGGACTTACAGGTGTAACTATTGCGATGATTGGGGTTGATATTCACCTTCAAGATACATACTACACAGTGGCACACTTTCACTATGCGATGCTAGGTGGGGTTGTATTCTTACTTTTCGCTGGTATGCACTACTGGTTCCCACTTGTAACAGGAAAAATGTATGATGAGAAAAAAGCAAAAATTGCTTTTTATATGAATTTTGTAGGGTTTAACCTTTTATGGTTCCCAATGTTTATTGCAGGCTACCTTGGTATGCCAAGACGTTATTTTGATTATTTACCAGAATTCCAAATCTATCACCAAGCGTCATTTATTGGTGCTGTTATCTTTATCTCAGGTCTTATATTTATGTTTTATACATTGATTCAGGGGTGGAGAAAAGGTGAAAAAGTTGGTCCAAATCCATGGAATGCAACAACACTTGAGTGGCATATGCCAACATCACCACCACCATTAGAAAACCATTCAAAAGTACCTTATGTAGATTTTGATCCATATGAGTATCATCATGGTGAACCAGTGGTTAAATTTGATTATAAAACGATGAAAAGGATTGACTAATGGCACACGCATACGTACCAGAAATCGCGACGGATCGCGAGGGAAATCAGCACGAAGTGCAAGGTTGGCAAGATGATTTTTACGGAGGGAAACTAGGTTTCTGGCTGTTTATGTTTACAGAAGTGATGATGTTTGGAGCAATGTTCTTGGTCTTAACCTATTACAATACTTTACACCATGAAGATTTTTTATTGGCATCTTCCCATCTGAACAGATGGCTAGGTGGAACCAATACGGTGATTCTTTTGGTATCAGCACTTACTATGGGATTGAGTCTTCTTAAAATGAGAGCAGGCGATATAAAAGGGTCTAAGCTTATGATTTGGGCAACGATACTTCTTGCCCTTATCTTTCTCACTATTAAAGGGGTGGAGTGGACAGAAGAGTATGAACGTGGTGTTTTCTTAATGCATGGAGAGCTTTTAGCCTCTTCTACTATGCCATTTGGTGAAAAACTCTTCTATGGTATGTACTTTACGATGACAGGTATCCATGGGGTACATATTATCATTGGTATTGGGCTTATGCTGTGGTTGCTTAAACGTATCAATGCAGGTTTAGTATCACCAGAACACCATATTTTACATTGGAATATTGCTTTATATTGGGATATTGTACACCTTATTTGGGTATTTGTTTTCCCATATTTTTACATGATAGGTGGCGGAGACGTTGTAGCAGGAGGACACCATGGATAAAATACAATACGAAAGAGAACGAAAACTTTATTATAAGATATTGTTTGGTCTGTTATTTATGACGGCGCTAACGTTTATTCAGCCATTTATATATGTTCCAGGTACATTTGTTTCACAAATGATTATTGCGGTGATAAAAGCATGGATGATTATTATGTTTTATATGCACTTAAGAGGTGATAAACTTATTGGAGCTATGGGTATATTCTCATTGGCTTTGGTATTGGTATTCTTTATTATCGTGATTGCAGTCGATGTAACACACTTTCAATTCGGGTCTGAGAGTTATATTACTTCAGCACCCCATGCAAACTAAGGAGTAAACATGAGTAATAGTTTACAAGGATTCGATACAATGGCAGCAACGTTTGCCACGGATGTAGATCAGGCATTTTGGCTTAACTTTTGGATATCAATTATACTGGGGTTGTCAGTTATTCTTCCAATGTTTTATTTTGCTTGGAAATACAGAGCAGACAAGGTAAAACCTGAAGATATTTCGACAGTTACCCACAATACAACACTTGAACTCTTATGGACATTGATTCCTACAGCGATGTTGATGGTACTTTTTTACTATGGTTACAGTTCTATGAAAACATTGAGAACAATGCCAGCAGAAAGTGAAAGTATAGTGGTTAATGTTGAGGGTAGTAAATGGAAATGGAGATATGAATATGCTCCAAATAAAAATGGATTCGTTCATAAGCTTGGTGGTGCATTTACTAAGCCTACTATAGATGAGAATGGAAAAGTGATTAAAAAGGGTACCATGGGCAAATCTGCACTGTATGTGCCAGTGGATACAAATATCATTTTACATATGACAGCACCACTTGGTGATGTCATTCATGCATTTTTTGTCCCAGCTTTTCGTATGAAAGAAGATGTTGTTCCTGGTCGTGTGACAAAGCAGTGGTTTAACGCTAGTAAAGTAGGTGAATATGAAGTTGAGTGTGCTGAATACTGTGGTACTGATCACTCATATATGTACTCTAGAATTGTTGTACTTCCAAAAGATAAATATGAAGAGTGGTTCAACAGTAATGCTGACACACCTAAGGGTAATTACGCTAACTCTGGTGATGCATTATTGCAACGACATGGTTGTAAAAGTTGTCATGCTATTACAGAAGACAAGAGACTTGTTGGTCCAACACTTAAAACAAGAAGATTGACTAAAGAGCAAGTGTTAGATGTGATTAAAAATGGTCAAAAGAAACTTGGATATCCTATGGGTGAAATGCCAGCAGGTTTGGCTACTGGAAAAGATGCTGAAGAGATTGCTGCTTATGTGGCTGGTGGTCTGAAAGGTAATAAACCTGCTTCATTTGCTGCTTGTAGTTCATGTCACGGTGAAGATGGTAAGGGGCAGTTCGGTACAGCACCAAGTCTTGTAAGCTACGATACAGATCTTTTACGTAATGTATTGAAGCATGGTAAAAAGGGTATGATAGGTACTATGCCAGTCTATCCATATGTTACAGACAAAGAAGTTGAAACTATCGCTAAGTATCTAAACAGTATAAAATGATAAAAGACTTTTTGATTGTTACAAAATTTGTTCTCTCTTTTGCAGTAAGTCTCTCTGCACTCTTTGCTTATGTCATGGCAAAGGGTGAGGTAGGACTTGATATGCTTTTATCAACTTTCTCTGTACTGCTTGTAGCTATGGGTGTCTCGACACTCAACCAGGTACAAGAGTATAAATCTGATGCTAAAATGGAAAGAACAAAAAATCGTCCCATTGCTTCGGGGAGAATGTCTCCAGGAACAGGGCTCATTATAGGTATAGTGCTCATCATTTTAGCTATGGCACTTATTTATTCGCTCTTAGGGCTTACAGGTGTGAACATTTTTATGTTTGCCTTTATTTGGTATAACGCGATGTATACGCCACTCAAGAAAAAGTCTGCTTTGGCAGTGGTGCCTGGTGCTATTTTGGGGGTTATCCCTCCTGCTATTGGCTGGCTTACTGCTGGGCATAGTTTGATGGAGTTAGAGTTTA
>Ga0256840_1002454_pt1 | contig 16260 bp, 18 predicted proteins | sample 355202metaG_FD_185969 | JGI IMG/M metagenome (GOLD analysis project Ga0256840, IMG submission 185969) | Hydrothermal vent microbial communities from Mid Atlantic Ridge, Atlantic Ocean - 355-202 | ecosystem: Environmental > Aquatic > Marine > Hydrothermal vents | place: Atlantic Ocean: Mid... | reverse complement strand
CAAAGAAGAAACTTACGGAAGGAGCAGAAAACTCCTTTAAACTTGTTCACAAAATAACCTTATCGGTTCCAGGAAAGAAAGAAGTTTCCAAAAAACTTAGTGCAGCATTAAAAAAACTTGGATATAAAACCGAAATAATAGAAGAAGACAATAAGAAACTTGACTATGTTTTTGCTGATAAAAACGTAATAGCCAGATTCGGGGTTTATATAGTCCATACGGGTATTATTATTGTTCTAATAGGCGGCCTCTTAACCGCTCTTTTCGGGTACAGAGGATATATGAACCTGGCGGAAGGAGGGAAAAGCAACACTGTAACCCTTTTCGGTGACGGTAAAGTAATTGAACTTCCGTTTGAGATTAAATGTAAAAAATTCACAATGGATTTCTATCCCTCGGGAATGCCAAAATCATACATAAGCGACCTTGTAGTCCTCGAAAACAGTAAACCTGTAAAAGAAAAAGTGATAGAAGTAAATACTCCTCTATCCCATAAAGGAATCTATTTCTATCAGGCAAGTTACGGCCGCGGCAGAGTGTTTTTCTTTAGAAAGGACTCTCAAAATGCGACAGAACAACAACTTATAGTGGCTTTCGGTCAGCCATTCTACGTAGGAACAGGAAAAGACAAAGAAAATTACTTCCTCTCTCCTGTTGCCGCTCAAAACGGAATATTATTCGTAAATCTTTTGACGAAAGACGGAAAAACGATAGCTCAAGCTCAAATGACTCCCGGAAACTGGTATAGAATCCCTCAAACTCAACAGTTCGTTGCAATATCCAAAGCTGATAACGAATTTTATACGGGACTTCAGGTCTCTTACGATCCGGGAACATGGGTTGTATGGACGGGAAGCACCATTTTAACATTAGGATTATTTATCGCTTTCTTCATGTCCCATAAAAGAATTTTAGCAAGAGTAAAAATTGTTAAAGACGGAAAGGTTAACATAGTAATAGCGGGTAGAACGAACAAAGCCCCGGAAAGCCTTGAAAAAGATATGGAAAAAGTCTTAGGGGTTCTCAAGTCTTCATACTGCAATACACTTGCCCCTAAGGAGGAAAAAAATGTTTAATTCTGTAGAATTCTTTAACATCGGAATGGTGTTGTTTTTAGCAGCATCTGTTTTTTACACTATCCATGTTTTTTCAAGATCCGAAACGACTGGCAAAATAGCAACGTACACTGCTATTTTAGGTGTAATCGTTCAAGGAGTGGCTTTTGCTTTGAGGGGTATGGAGAAAGCAGAACTTAACATGGTAAGTGATTGGTTTGCTTTCTATAAATACGCTCCATTCACAAATATGTATGAATCTCTTATGCTTTTCGGTTGGACAATAGTAGTAATCTATCTCATTTTTGAAAGAAAGTACAACAACAAGATATTCGGAATGTTTGTAATGCCTCTCGCGGTAATTTCCGAAGCTTCCACACAGATTCTCGGATTTAATCCCGAAGCTCAACCGCTAGTTCCTGCACTTCAAAGCAACTGGTTACTTTTCCACGTTGTTACATCCTTTATCGGTTATGCAGGATTCGCGGTAAGTGCAGGAGTAGCTTATGCTTACTTTTCAAAAAGAGATGATACAAACAGTACAGACTGGATAGTTCTTTTCCTTTCCACCATATTTATCGCGTTTTTTATAACCTACTCAGCATATAGAACAAGTGTATTCCTTTTCTTCCTTATCTCAGCAGTAATAGCCGCCGGTGTGGTTGGATTTCTCTACTGGATGAATAGAAGCGGCTTTGCTAAAAAGCTACCCTCTGTTGAAACACTTGAAGATATAATGTATCAGGCTGCAGCCGTTGGATTTGTGTTTCTAACCCTTGGAATAATCCTTGGTGCCGTATGGGCTAAATATGCATGGGGTGGATACTGGTCGTGGGATCCGAAAGAAACATGGTCCCTTATCACATGGCTTGTCTATTCAGTGTATCTCCATGCAAGATATATTAAAGGACTATCAGGAAAACCACTTGCTCATTTTACAATAATAGGATTTTTAAGTGTTGTTTTCACATATTACGGTGTAAACCTAATTCTTCCGGGACTCCACAGTTACGCTCAATAATGAGGGGGAATTTCTCTCCCTCATTTCACTTGAAATTCAATTTTAAAAACATATATTCCCTTCTGCGAGATAGGACCGTAGCTCAGGGGGAGAGCGCCACCTTGACACGGTGGAGGCCAGGGGTTCAAAACCCCTCGGTCCTACCACTCAATCAACAATCTCTTTATAAAGAGCAGGTAGCATAAATCTTCTCAGTTTCCCTATTCTTGTTCTGGGAAGCTCTCTATCTGTTATTTTAAACTCTCTAACCCGCTTATACGACTGCAAATGTTTTGTTGTCTTTTTAATCTCACTTTTAATAAAATCATAAATATTATCAATCTCTTCTTCTATCAATAATTCAAAATCAGGCTTTACAATAGCCTTTATAACTCCATCCTCATCAAAAACTCCAATTTCAAGGATATATCTACTCTTTAATATTTCATTCTCTATATCTTCCGGATAAACATTTTTACCGTTATCAAGAACAATCACGTCCTTTGCTCTCCCGGTTATGAATAGGAAACCCTCATCATCAACATAACCTAAATCCCCGGTATAAAACCATCCATCTTTTATAACTTTCTCCGTCTCCTCCGGCCTGTTAAAATAACCTTTCATAACATTATCACCTTTCGCAGTTATCTCTCCATCAACTATTTTTACCTCTACACCTTTAATAGGTACCCCGGCAGAACCTATCCTCTTATTTTGAGGAGCATTAGCTGAAATAAGAGGAGAAGTTTCGGTTAAACCGTAACCCTCCAAAATATTAAAACCAATAGACTCAAGCCCTCTTGCAACTTCAACATTTAGCTTTGCCCCACCGGAAATCATATACCTTAATGAAGGACCTATTCTTTCATGAACCTGCTTAAAAATTTTCTTCTGAATAGATTTTGCATTTATTTTTTTAAAAAGTTTCAGGGCTGAGTTTACAATACCTTTTTTAATTGATGGAAGCTTTGAAATTTCAATGAGAATATTATGATAAATAACCTGATACAGCTTTGGAACACCAATCATTATTGTAACTTTCTGCTCTCGTATCGTAGAAAGGATATCTGTAGGAGTTAGTTTTTCTATAAAAACAAGAGAATAACCTTCAGTAAGAGGCAAAATAAGCGTACCGACAAGGGGATAAATATGATGAAAGGGAAGAATAGACACAAATCGATCATCCTTGCTTAAAAATTTCATATCCCTTATCCCTTCTATATTATGATTCAAGTTTTTATATGTAAGCATAACCCCTTTTGGATTACCTGTAGTCCCTGAAGTATAAAGAATCACTGCAACATCATCCGGTAAAGGAAGAAAAATTTTCAACTCTCTATCATCTGGAATAACTGTATTTACATCTATTATCTCCGGCTTATAACCAAGATTTTCAGCAGCAGATTTTGCCTTTTCAAAATTTTGACTGGAGGTTAATATAAACCTTGGCTGAGCATCCCTCAAAATATTAAAAAATTCACTTTCAGACAAAAGATAATCAACCGGAACAGAAATCCCACCTGAAAACATAACTGCAAAGAGAGACGCAATCCACAGTGGAGAATTCTCCATAAAAATAACAACTCTATCCTCATTATTTATATCTTCAAACTCTTTTTGAACACCTGAAATAAGTTTTTTGAACTCAGAAAAAGAGATAGAATTATATTTTCCATTCCTTTTTTCGACAAAAATCTCTTTATCTGCTCTTTTATCAAAATTTTCTATAACACTCTCAAGGAACATCAAAAACCCTCCAGAAAACTAAATAAGATCAATTATATCGGAGATGGATTTTTTCTTATCTTCTATTATGGATATAAGCTCTTTTCCTTCCTTTTTTGAAACATTTTTCTTTTTCGGAACCTTCTCAACTTTAAACTTTAAATATCTATTGATAGTATCTATCTCTACAATATCATCTGTTTTAATCTCTTTTGAAGCTTTAGCTAAAGCTCCGTTCACTTTAACAACACCTTCATCACAAAGTATCTTCCCCTGACTCCTCCTCTTTACCACTCTTGACAGTTTCAGAAACAGATCTATCCTCACGTTCTTTTCTCCTCCTTGAGGGAATACTGAAAATCCGGGCTAACAATGAGATAAAAGCAGCTGTAAGAAACCCAGCTATATAAGACACAACTATGAGCATAAAAAGTTTAGTCGGATATTCACCAAAAAAAGGAATTACAACGGTTACATCCTGAAGATTCATAAGAGCAAACAGGGAAACCGCAAGGACAATCGCAGCAACAAAAATAGAATACAAAATCTGTTTAAAACTCATCATAAACCCCTTTTTTTTAATTCATTCAATCAGTTTTATTACTATCGCATCCGTAGGACAGTTTTCTTCACACAAAAAACATCCTATACATCTATCCGGATTTTCAACAATGGCCTTTCCTATTTCACTCATCTCAAAAACTTCCGCAGGACATATATCCACACATATTTCACAACCCGTACAAAGTTCAATCCTTATAAAAGGAAATTTTCTCAAAATATACCCTCTCTTTGTTTAAACGCCTTTACAGTATTATACATAAGCATCGCTATAGTCATCGGACCCACTCCACCGGGAACAGGAGTAATAGCTGAGACTTTTCCTTTTACTTTATCAAAATCAACATCACCAACTATTTTACTGTTAACTCTGCTGATACCTATATCTACTACTACCGCTCCTTCTTTTATCATATCTTCTTTTATAAGACGAGGAACACCCGTGGCAACACAAAGGATATCAGCTTCTTTCACAAATGATTTTAAATCTTTTGTATAAACATGACAAATAGAAACTGTAGCATCGAGATTAAGCATCATATTTGCAAGGGGTTTACCAACAATGTTGCTATGACCAACCATAACGGCATTTTTTCCTTCAAGCTCTACCCCGTAAGCATCAAAAATTTTTATTACACCGTAAGGAGTACACGGCATCAAACCCTCGTCAAACAATCCTAAAACAGCCTTCCCCATATTCACGGGATGAAATCCATCAACATCTTTTTCAGGGAGAATCAAATTTATAATTCTTTGAGCATCAAAATGCTTCGGTAGAGGAAGTTGAACAAGAATCCCATCAATATCCTCTCTGCAATTTAAATCGTCTATAATTTTTTCGAGCTCATCCTGCGTAATGTCTGTCGGTTTTTTTACACCAAACGAGTTTATACCTATCTCTTCACAAGTTTTCTCCTTGTTTCTTACATAAATTTCACTTGCAGGATCATCTCCTATCAGAACAACCGCCAACCCAGGAGCTCTTCCAACTTTTTTCTTTAAAAACTCCACTTCCTCTTTCAATTCCGATTTTATCTTTTTGGCAAGTGCTTTACCGTCAAGAATAGTTGCCATCTTCACCTCTTATGTAAACCTTTTTTATTTTCTCAAATGATTCCACTTTCCTATTTACCGTATCAACCTCAAAAAGAACTCCGGAAATTTGAATCTCTTTAGGTTTTTCAGGAATTTTGAACCTTACGGGTAGCTGTTTTGTAAACCTTTTCACGCTTTCTTTAACATCCATTCCTATAACAGATTCAACAGCACCGCACATACCTACATCCGTCATATAAAGAGTACCCGCAGAAAGAACTTTTAAATCATCAGTCCGAACATGGGTATGAGTCCCTAACACAGCACCGGCTCTCCCATCAACATGGAAAGAGAAAGCCTGCTTTTCTGATGTAGCTTCAGCATGAAAATCCACCACAATAAAATTATCTTTCATCTCGAAATAAAGTGAATCAAACTTTTCAAACGGATTATCCATACACTCCATAAACACTCTACCCATAAGGCTTAAAACCGTTACGGAAAAATTATTATCCAATTTCAAACTGATAAAACCCTTACCCGGAGTCCCTTCAGGATAATTCATAGGACGAAGGACAGGATATCTATCCAAAAACTCAAAAATATCCTTTTTATCCCAAGTGTGGTTCCCCATCGTAATAACATCCACACCCCATGCAAGAAAGCTTTTAACTATCTTTTCGGTAATACCAAAACCGGCAGCTGCGTTTTCCCCGTTCACAATACATAAATCAATCTTTTTTCGATTCTCCTGAAGCCAAAGATATAATGCTCGCCGTCCGGGCCTTCCGACCACATCTCCGATAAAAGCAATCTTAAATATAGACAAAGTTTTTCTCCGAAAGAAAAATTATAGGCAGATTTTACGATATTCTAACCTTAGGTCAAAGCATAAAATCATGTGCTAAAATAGGCAGAAAGGAAGGAAGGAGTATAAATGGATATTGAAAAGATAATAAAAGCTTACGATAATCCCGATAAACTAATAAACCTGATAAAAGAGATAACTCCTACCGATAGAAAAATAAAAATAATGAACGTGTGCGGTTCCCACGAACACACAATAACATTTAGCGGAATGAGAAGCATCCTCCCTGACAACATAGAACTAATACCAGGGCCGGGTTGTCCCGTATGCGTATGCTCCGAAAGCGACATAATTAACGCCATCAATCTTTCAAAAAGAGAAGATACTATTCTCGTTACTTATGGAGATATGTTAAGAGTCCCAACCGGAATAGGCTCTATCAGAACCGAAGGAAAAAACTATAAAATGGTAAGTGCCCCACATGAAATTACGAAAATTGCCCAGCAGAATCCGGATAAAAACGTTGTTTTTTTCTCTATCGGCTTTGAAACAACTACAGCACCAACAGCGGCTTTCCTTGAAATAGGAGTACCAAAAAACGTAACGGTTCTTACATCGCAAAAATTAACACCTGAAATTATGGACATCCTCGTTGAAGATACGGAAATAGGTATAGATGCATTCATAGCTCCCGGACATGTATCGGCAATAGTCGGTGCTAACGCCTGGAAGAAATTTCCTGAAAAACACAAAATACCAACTGTCGTAGCCGGTTTTGAACCGGAAAATCTACTCCTTGCCATTGCAGTCATAATTCTACAATTAGTTAACAAAAAACCGTCCCTTGAAAATGTATATAGAGGTGTTGTTAAAAACGAAGGAAACAGAAAAGCACTTGAACTAATATACAAATATTTTGAAAAAACTGACGTTAACTGGAGAGGCATAGGCTATATCCCCAATTCCGGACTTGATTTTAAAGAAGAATTTGGCATATTAGATGCCAGAAAAAGGTTTGAACTTCCACAAATTGAAGAGAAAAAAATCCGAGACTGTATCTGTGACAAAATAATCTTAGGCAAAGCATATCCTTCCGAATGTAAACTTTTCGGGAAAGCCTGCACACCTGGAAATCCGAAAGGGCCTTGCATGGTATCAGGTGAAGGAGCTTGTAACATATGGTACAGAGCAAGAAAATCCCAGCAGGGAGTTTAACCCGTGGAAAAAACCATAAAAATACTTATAGTTGACGATGAAATTTTCAATGTTAACCTTATGGGGAAACTTGTTCAAAAAGCTATAAAACGAAGTTTTTCCATATTCGATTTTAAAGTTTATAAAACAACTTCACCAATTAACACCCTTAAAATAATAAAAGAAAACCCTCCGCATCTTTTAATAACAGATATTATGATGCCCGAAATGGATGGTTATAAACTTATAAAAAAAGTAAGAGAACTATACAATATGGAGGAATTAAAAATAATTGTTGTTACGAGCCTCGAAGACCGTGACTCAAGGGTTAAAGCCCTCCTTGCAGGAGCTAACGATTACACGGTTAAACCTGTTGATTCGGTGGAATTCCCGATAAGAATAATGAACAATATAAAATTGATAGAAAGTTATCTTCTTTTAAAGGATAAAACACTTCTGCTTGAAAATGCCGTATCAGAAGCTACAAAAGAGATAAAAGATAGAGAGAAGGAAATCATATTTCGTTTAGCAGCAGCGACAGAATATAAAGACGCTTTCACCGGTAACCATATCCACAGAGTGGCTGAATACTGTAAACTTATTGCGAAAGAGTACGGCTGTAACAGGAAATTCATCGACGATATATATGTTGCTTCCCCTCTTCACGATATAGGAAAAATAGCTATTCCTGAAAACATCCTTGCAAAACCCGGGAAACTAACCCCCGAAGAATTTGAAATAATGAAAAAACATACTATATACGGAGCAAACCTTTTAAAAGATACCAAAGTTTCTCTTTTGAAATTCGCACAAAAAGTAGCTTTATATCATCATGAAAAATGGAACGGAAACGGTTACCCAAAAGGGTTAAAAGAGAAGCAAATTCCCCTTGAAGCACGAATAACGGCTATAGCCGACGTCTTCGATGCCCTCACTTCCATAAGGCCTTACAAAAAAGCGTTTCCATTTGAAAAAGCTATGGAAATAATAAAAGAGGAGGTAGGGAAAAGTTTTGACCCTTCTTTAGCAGAGATTTTTATCAATAATGAAAGTATCGTTTATGAAATTCACCACTCTATGAAGACAGAGGAGAATATTGATGAGCACCATTAAAAACACACGAGAAAAACTGATGGAAACAATAAAAACAAAAGCGTTGGAGCATTTTAAGAAACTTGGGCTCGAGGATGAAGATGCAAAAGAGCTGTTAGAGGAAGGAGCCGATTCAATTCAAAGCAAAATTTTCCTAATAAGTAAAACTTTAAAAGAAGAAAATATAGAAGCACTTATTAAGCTTACCCACGCGATAAAAGGAATACTTCTGAATCTCGGACTTGAAGAAGAAGCTACGGAATTTAGAAAAATAAAACAACTTTACGAAGAAGGAAAATCTTTTAAATTCATAAAAGAACAAACTCAAAAATCGTTAAGAAAACTGATAGGCAAGGATTAAGCCAGGAATGAAAACATACTTCTCTTTAAAAAGCAAACTTCTCCTTATAATATCGGTTTCCCTGCTTGCATTCCTAATAAACTTTTCATTTATAACTTACAAAGGATACCAAGAGTACAAAGCCAACAACAGAAAACACGAATATGCCAAACTCTCTCTTAAAGTTGCGGACTTTATAAACGAAGTAGCTAAAGAAAGAGGGCTATCAACAATATACACCGCTTCAAAAATAAAATACTTCAAAAACGAACTTTTAAAAGAACGCAACATTTTGGATGCAAAACTTATAAAACTTCAGGAAGCTCTCCAAAACTCTTCCTTGCCTATTGCAAAAACTATACAAAAGCATCTTTCTTCAAAATTGAAAAATCTGGAAAAAATTAGAAATAACGTAATCATGAACCCAAAAGACTATAATGAAGTATTCAGCTTTTATTCGAAAGTAATAGAAGAATCTTACATATTTTTCAAAAATCCTCATGAAATTCCAGAAATTTATGACCGGGAAATTTATCCGATAGACCGGATTAAAAATATAGAGGAAAAATTAAGAGCCTATATTGGAATCGGACTTGCAAAAGGAGTAAACGAGGAAATTGAAGATAAAATAAACGAATACTGTAATGAGAAACAGCTGATATTTATATCCCACATATCTCCATCGTTAGATAGCTTATTACATCATGAGATATATTTAACACCTCTGGGACTAAAACTAAAAAAGATAACCAAAAATCTCAAGTCCGGAAAAAAAGCAGAAATTTCCCCGGAAAAATGGTGGAAATTAAAAACGGAACAGATAGAAAATTTAAAAAATATCGAATTTAGGATAATCAAAAAAGCTATAGCAAAAACAGCATCACTTCAGGAAAAGACAAAGAAAAAACTGTTTTTAGCAGGAACTTTTTTTATCTCTTTCCTTTTTACAATTACTTTGCTTTTTTTCTATACATTAAAAGACATCTATAAAAATATAGCCGAAATTAAAACAGTTACTGCCGGTATCATAAAAGGTGATTTTAACAAGAAAATGGATGAAAAAATTCCCGGCGAACTTGGAGAAATAGCAAAAAATGTAAACAGAATAATAGAAACTTTCAAAAAGTTTACTAACAATGAAAAAATATTTATAGCTTCTGTTTCCCATGAACTTAGAACCCCGTTAAACGGAATAATAGGATTTTTAAACCTGCTAACCGAAAGTAAACTACCCGAAGAGCAGCAGGAATACGTAGAAAATGCCGAAAAATCAGCCCAACAACTTCTTGGGTTGATAGAAGACCTTCTGGATACAACAAAAATACAAACCGGACAGATGGAAATTAAAGAAAACGAATTTGACCTTAATGAAATTATTCAAGACGTTATAATAGGAACCTCTTCAAGAAAAAACTCTCTAAAAGTAAAGTTTATCAACAAAATCCCCATGTTTAAACACTTGTTCATAGGCGATAAAAAGCGAATAAAACAGGTACTATTTAACCTTCTATCAAACGCCTTTAAATACACAAAGGAAGGAAATATAGAATTAGGAATAAAAAGCATAAAAGAAAACAAAAACTATCAGGATATAGAAATCACCTTTTACGTAAAAGACACAGGTATCGGAATTCCCAAAGAAAAACAGAAAAAGATATTTAAACCATTTTCAAGAATATCCTCACTAGACGCAGCCAATATCGGTGGGACAGGTCTTGGTCTTTACATCTCAAAATCCCTTGCAAAGCTTATGGGTGGAGATATCTGGTTTGAGTCTGAAACAGGACAGGGTAGCATATTCTACTTTTCAATAAAACTTCGGAAAGGACGAGAAAAAACAGAAGAAGAAAAACAGGGGATACAGGCCTCCCTCAATTTAAAGCTATACGACTTTTCAAATCTTAAAGTATTAGCGGTAGAAGACGAACCTATCAACAGAAGACTGATAGAAAAGATATTTGAAAAAACATTCAATTTAAAAATAGAAATAGCTGAAAACGGCTTTGAAGCTTATAAAAAGGCAAAAGAAAACGATTATGATGTAATATTTCTTGATATTCAAATGCCTGTAATGGACGGTTTTGAGACCCTTAAAAGACTGAGAAAAGCAGGTATCAAAACTCCTATATTTATGTTAACTGCCGACGCATATAAAGATACCGAAATAAAAACAAAAAAACTCGGAGCTAACGGTTATATAACAAAACCTATAAATGTTAAAAATTTAATCGGAATTCTTGCAAAAATCAAGGAGCAAAAGTGAGAAAAAGTATATGGATTTTACTGTTTCTACTACTATCCTCTTTCAGCACTTGTGGAAAAAGGGGAGAACCGTTACCTCCCAGAATTTTCGAACCGGCTCCTCCAGAAAAAGCTGACTATCAACAAAACATCCTAAATCCTTTAATATTCTGGAATCCACCCAAAAAGTTTATAGATGGGGAGATTATTTCCCAAAAAGAAAAATTGACCTATATATTAGATATAAATTTCGGAAAAGAGAAAATAAAAACGGAAAGAAATTTCTTTCTTGACAAGGAAAAAAAGCCCGGGGAAAAAGTCTGTTATAGAATAGCAGCAGTATATAATGACAATATCGGAGAATTTTCCGAACCTGTTTGCTTTACAGTAGAAAAACCTATTCTAAAAGTCCCTAAAATAAAAAACAAATTCTCAGGAGACGGTTTTGTAAAAGTAATCTTTAAAAATCCGCCATATCCGATTGAAGTTTTTAAAACGGAAGAAGAAGCAAAATTCAAAACAATAAGTCCTTATAAAACAATTATAGACTCCGAATTTATAGACAAAAATGTAAAAAACGGACAAAAATATTTATATAAATTCCGATTCGCCAAAAAGAAATTGAAAGGAAATTTCAGTCCTATCATAATCGTAAAACCGGAAGATAAAATACCTCCAAAACCTCCAAAAAATCCAACCGCCATAAAAATAACAGATAAAGAGATTTTTTTAATATGGGAACCCTCTTCATCCGAAGATGTAGAAAAATATATAATTCTCCTAAACGGAAAACCGATAGGAGAAACGAAAAATCTTTATTTTCAGACAGAAAACAAAAAATGTATATTTACAATCGAAGCCATCGATAAAAACGGCAACAGGAGCAACCCTATAAAAATCCCAAGGAGGTAAGTGATGTGTATCTTCTGTAAAATAGTGAACAAAGAGATACCAGCAAAAATAGTCTATGAAGATGAGCTTGTTGTAGCTTTCCATGATATAAATCCCCAAGCACCTATTCATATTCTCATTATTCCTAAGGAGCATATATCCACCGTAAATGACATAGAGGAAAAGCACAAAGAACTTATAGGACATATCTTTATAGTAGCAAAAAAGATAGCAAAAAAGATGAATTTTAACGAGAACGGTTATAGAATCCTTGTCAACTGCAACAAAGACGGAGGACAGGAAGTTTACCACATCCATTTTCACCTGTTCGCAGGAAAACCTTTAGGACAAATGCTTTGCAAATGAGGATAAAATGTTTATAAGTTTTGAAGGTGTGGAAGGAAGCGGAAAATCAACCCAGGCGAAACTTCTTTACGAATGGTTATTAGATAGGGGAATAGAGGTCATTTCAACAAGAGAGCCAGGAGGAACTCCAGGAGCCGAAGAAATAAGGAATTTTATTCTTTCTGAGAAAAAAGAACATTTTCCGGAAAATGCTGAACTTTTCCTCTATATGGCTGCCCGCTCCTTTCATGTTGAAAACCTTATAAAACCGGCTTTAAAAAACGGCACTATCGTAATTTCCGACCGATTTTCCGATGCAACAGTAGCCTATCAGGGATTTGGCAGAGAGATACCTGTAGAAAAGATTGAATATCTGAACAGTATAGCCAGTAAAGGTTTAAAACCAGATATAACATTTTTAATAGACATCCCTGTAGCAGAGGGGCTTAAAAGAATCAAGAAAAGAAAATTAGACAGAATAGAAAAAGAAGCTGTTGAATTTCACAAAATGGTAAGAAAAGGCTACCTTGAAATAGCAAAAAAAGAACCGGATAGGGTTGTGGTAATAGATGGAAGGAAAACAATAGAAGAGATTTTTGAAATTGTTAAAACCAACGTTGAGAGAAAAACAGATGCCGTTTAGTAGTATTGTAGGACATACGGAACAGATTCACCTAATCAGTGAACTCATTGAAAAAGAAACATTTCCAGCTTCCTCCATATTTAGTGGGCCCAACGGCATAGGAAAAAAACTGATAGCAAAAAGAACAGGCAAACTCCTCGCAAAAAGTGAATTTGGAATAAAGATGACAGGTGAAGATAAACCTCCTACCATAAATGAAATAAGAGAACTTTCTTTATGGTTTTCAAAAAAACCTGTCAATACCGAAAAAAAAGTTGTAATAATAGATAATGCCGACAAAATGAAACCAGAAGCAGCAAACGCCTTGCTTAAAACTCTCGAAGAACCGCCTCCCTACGGATATCTCATTCTTGTAACTTCATCGGGAAATGCCCTTATTTCAACGATAAAGTCAAGATGTAAAATTTTTCGATTCGGAAAACTGACAAAACCACAAGTCGAAACGATTTTAAAAAATATAGGAATCAATTACGATAACAAAATCATTAAAATTTGCGGTAACAGTCCGGGAAGAGCAATTGCCCTATTGAACAGCCAGGTTCCGGAACTTATATTTCAACTGATACAACTATTAAAAGAAAAAGCGTTACCGGAGAAAACAATCGATTTTTCCGAAAAATTTTCATCAATAACGAGAGAAGAAACCGCTCTTTTTCTCGAATCTCTTGAAATCCTATTTTCGGAAAAAAAAATATTTCTCGATTGGTTTGAACCTATTGAAAAAGCAAGGCTATTTCTTAATTTCTACGCCAGACCACGAAGTATCATAGAATGGCTTTTAATTACCGTTTCAACAGGAGAAAAGAAATTATGAACGGAACGGAACAACTAAAAAAAGAGATGATAAAAATAGGAAAACTACTATTTCAATCCGGACTAACGGACAGTCACGGAGGAAACATAAGCGTAAGATATAACGAATATATTTTCATAAAAAAATCCGGGAGAATGCTCGGTTCTTTAACAAAAAATGACATAGTTATAACAACGCTTAAAAACAACCCCGACCTTGACCAACAAGCATCGGTAGAGCTAAAAGTTCACAGAAGTATATACAAAGCTATTCCGGAAGTTAAAGCAATTATTCATGCTCACTCTCCTTATACCGTAGCTGTATCTTTAACAACGGATAAAATTGTCCCTTTGGATTCCGAAATAAAATTCCTGGTAGGAAACGTTCCTGTTCTCTCGACAAATAAAGTTATCGGTTCTGACGAAGTTGCCGAAAAACTACCGGAACTTCTAAAAAAATGCAAAATAGCAGTTATAAAATCTCACGGCCCTTTTTCTATCGGCACCAACCTCGAAGAAGCCTACAAATATCTGTCCGCTCTGGAAAATTCATGCAAGATAATTTCGATAGTAAAAAGTATGGAGAGATAGATGAATAACTTCAATGATATATCAATAGTAGGACTGGGACTTATAGGCGGTTCTTTCGCCTTAAATTTGAAAAGAGGTGGATTTAAAGGAAAAATTTCAGCCGTTGATCTTAACCCAAGTACAATAGATAAAGGCATATCCCTCGGGATAATAGACAACGGAGATACTTCAGGAGAAGTTTTGAAATCTTCCGACCTTATAGTTATAGCAACTCCCGTAGGGACATATAAAAGTGTTCTGGAAACAATAAAAAAGAAAACATGTAACAAAAAAGAAAAGTTCATAGTCACAGATCTGGGAAGTGTAAAAGGCAACCTTGTTTACCTGTGTGAAAAAGAGCTTTACGGTATTGCAAAATTCGTCGGAGGCCATCCCATAGCCGGAACTGAAAAATCAGGTGTTGAAAATAGTGTTCCGGACCTTTTTAAAGGAGCAAAATTTATAATCACTCCAACAGAAAATACGGACAAAACGGCAAAAAGAAAAATAAAACAACTCTGGAAGCAACTTGGTTCGGAAGTTATAGAGATGAATCCATTCTACCATGACAAAATATTTGCTTCCGTCAGCCATCTTCCACACATTGTGGCTTATTCCATAGTTGATACGATAGATATATTGTCTGCCAATCTGGGAGAAAACCTATTTGGATTTACCGGCGGAGGATTCAAAGACTTCACACGGATAGCCATGAGCGACCCCGTAATGTGGAGAGATATCTGTTTTGAGAACAAAGAAAATATTTTGGAAACAATAAAAGTTTTTAAAGAAACCTTATCAACCATCGAAAATCTCATAGAGAAAAATGACCGGGAAAACCTCAGAAATTTTTTTGAAATTGCTAGGACAAAGAGAAACCGTATTAAATAAAATCAGAGGCTCTCGACACTAAAGAACCTCCTAAAACCCAAGATAAGCTCTTTTAACATCTTCATTATCAAGAAGATTTTCCGCCTTATCTTCCATCGTTATTCTTCCGTTCTCTATAACATAACCCCTGTCGGCAATCTGAAGAGCTTTATGAGCGTTCTGTTCAACCAATAGAATAGTGGTATTATGCTCTTTGTTGATTTTTACAATAATATCAAAAATCTGTTTGATTATGAGAGGAGCAAGCCCAAGACTCGGTTCATCAAGAAGTAAAAGTTTAGGCTTTGCCATAAGAGCCCTTCCTATAGCAAGCATCTGTTGTTCTCCACCTGATAAAGTTCCGCCAAGCTGATTTCTTCTCTCCGCAAGCCGCGGAAATAGCTCAAAAACATACTCGAGATTCCCTTTAATCTCTTCTTTATCTCTTCTAAGATAAGCACCCATATCAAGATTTTCCATAACAGTAAGCTCAGGAAAAATCATCCTCCCCTCGGGAACCTGAATAATACCCTTAGCTACTATTTTATGTGGAGATAAACCGTTAATTTTTTCTCCTTCGAATAGTATCTCTCCGGAATCGGGAGGAACCACTCCGCAAATCGACATAAGAGTTGTTGTTTTACCTGCACCATTAGCACCTATAAGGGTAACTATCTCCCCTTCATTTACAAAAAAAGAGATATCGTGAAGTGCCTGTATATTTCCGTAAAAAGTATCTATATTTTTAATCTCAAGCATCGTGTTCCTCTCCAAGATATGCTTTGATAACCGCAGGATTTTCCCTTATCTCCTCCGGAGTCCCTCTGGCAAGAAGTTTTCCGTATTCCATCACATAAACTACCTCAGAAATATTCATAACAAGCTTCATATCATGCTCTATCAGCAAAATAGAAACGTTCTCATTATCCCTTATATGGTAAATCAAATCCATAAGCTCTTCTGTCTCTTTCGGATTCATTCCAGCTGCCGGCTCATCAAGCAGAAGAACAGTAGGTTCCGTAGCGAGAGCCCTTGCAATTTCAAGACGTCTTTGCGCGCCGTACGGAAGGTTTTTTGCAAGCTCGTTAACATAATTTT
>Ga0256840_1002453_pt1 | contig 16265 bp, 17 predicted proteins | sample 355202metaG_FD_185969 | JGI IMG/M metagenome (GOLD analysis project Ga0256840, IMG submission 185969) | Hydrothermal vent microbial communities from Mid Atlantic Ridge, Atlantic Ocean - 355-202 | ecosystem: Environmental > Aquatic > Marine > Hydrothermal vents | place: Atlantic Ocean: Mid... | reverse complement strand
GCAATATATTGTGCTTGATTTCCGATAGCTGTATTTCCAAATCCAGAGACATTTGATCGTAAAGAGAATCTTCCAATAGCGGTATTACCGTCTCCATTAGTGTTATCTTTTAAGGATTCAAAACCGATACCAACGTTTTTATTATCTGTTGCATCATCTACCAATCCTGCACTTACTCCTAAAAAAACGGAGGATCCATTATTAGTACCATCATTATCTGATTTTCCATCGAGTAAATCGTCAATTTTTTTAACGTTAGATAAGCGAATCCAGTTGGTGCCATTGTAGTAATAATAGCCAGGTGTTCCATTGGTTTGATACACTAATAAACTTGTTGCTGGTGTTAGAATTGCATTTTTTTGCGCTTGTGTCATTCTAGGAATTAAAACTCCTTTATTTGTTGCTGTAACGTCTAGTTGTGCAGAATTATTTGGTGTTGTAGTACCAATACCAACTTGTGCATTTATTGTTAAACTTATTAAGGTTAACACGAGTAATAATTTTTTCATTATATTATTTTGTTAGGGGTTAATTGTATTCTTTTACTTTTTTTAGTTTAAATTAAAAATATATCCAAGACTTATAAATAGTAACCAGTCGTTATATTTATTTGCATTTATTTGAGGAGTCAAACCTTCTATTTTATCGGAATTAAATCGTTGCCATCTAAAATCTATGAGATAAATCGCTTTTTTATTATAGCCTTTTGGTCTTATTCGTGCTCCAATTCCTAAAATTATTGCGGTAGAATTATTACCGTTTAAATAGGTTCTATTATTGTATATAGATGGTATTAAACTTGGATTGGTATTTATATCTCCTAGAGTAGATTCTAATTTTGGTATATTTCTATTTCCGAGAAATCCCATACTTAGATATGGGTTAAAAGTTCTTTGATCTGAAATATTAAAAACTGTATATTCAAATTGGAGTCCGTAATTTATTATTTGTGCTTTTCCTTTCATTGCGTTGTATAATTTTGTAAAAGGACGGGTTCCTTGTGTATATTTTCCTCTATGGATTAAATTTGTTTGCATGTAAGACAATTCTACTCTTAGTCTAATATGATCTTTAAAATTTGTCGTTTTATCGTTCCATCTATTGCGAATATTATCAAAACTCAAATAATAAACTCCTCCAACTCCAAAACCAATATTTGCGTAACTACTACCAAAGTGACCACGTTCTCCGTAGTCTGTCTGCATGGATGTTAGACCGCTAATGATACCAAGTTCCGATTTTAAATCTTGTGCGATGCAATTTAGACTTATTAAGAAGATTAGTATTACTACATATTGTTTTGTCATCTTTATATTTTTCTAAGAGGAAATAAATTTATTTTAAATGTATTTGTTGGTTTGTTAGTTTTTTGTCGTTGGATATTTGAATGATGTATTTGCCTATGTTTAATCCTTTTATTTTTATAGTTTTATCTACAGGATTAATAAAATCTTTGAAAACAGTTGTTCCTAAAAATGTGCGTATTTCAACAAGATAAACCGTATTATCATCTGTTTTTATCGTTATATTTTTTGATGTCGAAATACTTTTTACTGTCATTATACCTTTTTATAGTATAAATTTAGGGTTTATTGTATTTTGTAAGATGTATATTTGGTGAATACACTTTTTTTTTTAGTGAGTAATATGGTATTGTGAGTTAAGCATAAATAAAAAAGCTACCCAAAATGAGTAGCTTTTCCTTATCACATAATATAAAAGGGGGAAATTAATTATGTGACATAGTTTATGATGGAAATTAAATTATGTACAATAAATTAGATGACGAAATTAGTATTTAAAATGGATTTATAGTACTTTTTTTGGTAAACATCCTATTATTTTTAGTGAAATGCGTTTTTTTGTAAGTAAAATTATAAAAGGGATATATTTTGCATTAAATTTTCTTTATAAGATTTTCCTATTGGAATTTTTTTGTGATTTACAAAAACATAGCCATCACAAAGAGAGTCAATTTTAGTTACATTAATAATATAAGATCTATGGATTCGAATAAAGGACTTGTCATTTAATTTTTCAGCAACTTTTTTTAGAGTAAAACTCAATAGATATTTTTTTTCATTGCAAATGAGTTTTGCGTAATTGTCATAAGCCTCAATATATATTATATCCGATTTTTTTATTTTAATTAGCTCTCCTTTATTTTTAATAAAAAAGGAATTTTCAATGAGTTTTTTCTCTTCTTTGATTTGTTCGTATTTGAAAAGAGAAATTTCAATGTTAGACCGTAATCCTGCTTCGTTAAAAGGTTTACTTAAAAAACCAGATGGATTGGTTTTTTTTACACGATTAATTGTTTCTTCATCTGTAAGTGAGGTTAGATATATAAACGGAATCTTGAATTTGGTATTTATTTTTTCAGCTAAGTCAATACCAGTAATAGTTCCATTTAGATTAATGTCTAATAGAATTAAATCTGGTTTTATTTCGTCAATATCGTAAAGTGCTTCTTTTGCGTTATCTGCAATTCCACAAACAGTATAGCCTTCTTTTTCTAGAACGTGAGCTATGGTGTCTGCAATTAAAGGTTCGTCTTCTACAATGTATATTTTTTTGCTCATTATTTTATGGAAAATCGTTTAATTTTAAGTTCTACTAAGGTACCATTTTTATTTATAAAAGATAAACTTGCCTTTAATTTTCTAGATAATGATTTTATTAATTTAAGTCCGAAAGATTTTTCTTTTTTAGTCGTTTGTTCGAATCCGATGCCATTATCGGCGACTTGTAATATAAGAAGGTCTTCTTTTTTATATAACATTATTCGAATTAATGCATTCTTTGTATTTGTAAAAGCGTGCTTTAATGCGTTTACAATTAGTTCATTAATAATTATTCCGATAGGTGTTATTGTATCAATATCTAAAATCATTTTTTCCACTTCAATTTCTAATTTAATATCTCTATTATTAATATTATGAGATTGAAAAATACCTTTGGCTAGGTCATTAATATAATCGGACACTTCTACTCCAGTTAAATTGTCTTTCTGATATAATTTTTGATGTATTAAAGCCATTGATTTGACTCTAACTTGTCCATCTTTTACCGATTCGGAGGCTTTTTTATCTTCCATATTTTCAGATTGTAGATATAGTAAGCTAGATATCATTTGTAAAGAATTTTTTACACGATGATGTGTTTCTTTAAGTAATATTTCATAATCATTCAATGCTTTATTGATTTGTTTGTTTTTTTTCTCTAAGATTTTATTATTGTTAATTCTATTGGTATATAGTCTATAAAGTAATGCAGAAAGTATAACCAAGCTAATTAATCCAAGTAATAAACTTCTAATGATAAACTTGTTTTCTTTTGCTTTATTTTTTATTTCTATTTTTTGCAAATCATTTTGTCTGTCAAAATCATATTGCATTTTTATTTGTGTTATTTTTTTAACATTATTAGAATTAAAAATAGAATCTTTAAATTGAATGTATTTTGTTTGGTAGTAGTATGCTTTGTTATAGTTATTTGTTGCGCTATATGCATCGGATAAGCACTTGGCAGTTATTTTCTGATATTCAATGTCTTTAATGTCGTTTGCAATATTAGATGCTTTTGTACAATCGTAAATTGCTTTTTTATATTTCTTTTTTTGTATAAATAATTCGCCACGACCTGTAAATGTATACATTAATTTGGTTTGATTATTTTTAAAAATAGGAAGTATACGATTAAATATTTGTAGGGCAATATCGTTTTCTTTTAATGCTTTGTGTACAAGAGCAATATTTAGATCTGTAATCGCAATTGATTCTTCGGCATGGTTAATTTTTTGTTTTAGCTTTTTACTTTTCGATAAAATTTTTAACGCTTTTTGATATTGCTTAGTTTTTAAAAGTAAATCTCCTTGATTCGATAAAATGATACTAGCAACTCTTATATTATTTAATTCAAGTGCCATTTCGTATGCTTTATTGTAATAAAAATTTGCTTCTTTAAAATTGTCTGTATTTTTATTGGATATGGCAAAACTATTGTACAATACTAGTTTTTTACCTTTGCGTTTTATTTTTTCTAATTTTGTTAAGGTTAGTGTATCTATTTGTTCTAAAATTTTTAAAGATTCTAAGTAATAGTTATTTGCAGAAATTAGATTTCCTTTTTTTTTTAAAACAGCAGCTTTTGTCATTTTTATAGAAGCTTCAACTAATGGGTATTCTGTATTTTTTAAGTAGAATTCTGCCTTATTAATAGCAAGGAGAGAAGAGTCTAATTTTGCATTAAAAAAATGATAATTACTCAAAGCATAGTAGCAGTCAATTATCTGTTTTGGATTTCCTTCTTTTTTAGCATATTGTAACATCTTATTTAAGATGCTCTTAGAATCTTTTGGGTAATTTAATGTGCCAATTAAACCAATTATTTTCTTACTTTTCTTAATGTTTAATTCATTATTTTTTATTTCGTTCTTAATAGAATCTAATTTGTAATTATATCTTTGTGCGCTACTGTTATAGCTAAATAAGATAAAAAACAAAATAGATACTTGTTTGCTAAATATAAAAATAAAATTATTTTTAATACAATTTATAAATGGAGGATTTGTATTATCGTTATAATGCATATAACAACAAATATAATAAAAAATACAGAAAACCTTTAGATTTAAACTTGTAGAAGATAGATAGGAAAATAAATTTAAAATATCTTAATTATTTCTTTTTTCGTTTTACAACTTCTCTTGCTTCTATCATTACACCATCTACATAAAATTGCCAAATACCAACTTTCTCATCATTTAAAAGCGTTCCCTTCTTTTGAATTGCGCCAGTTTTTCTATCAAAATAGGTAGATTCTCCATTAAGTTTTCCATTTACATAAGTTAAATCTTGGTATAAATGTCCATTTACAGAGTATCTTTTATAATTCCCATGAATTAAATTATCTTTATATGTCGTAATTATCGTTGGTTTTTTATTCGGATAAAATGTTTTATAATCGCCATTTAATTTTCCATTCACATAATTTTCTTCTTGCATGATCGTTTTTCCGTCTTTGTGATAATATAACCATTTGCCAATTCTTTGTTTACCTTGCATAACTCCTTCACTTTCCAACTTTCCTTTAATTGAAAAAAATTTAGTTTTTGATGTATCATCGTACGCATTAAATTCTCTTACAATAACTGGAAAATCGGATGATTTTGCAGAGTAAAATTTAAAAGTACCTACTTCTTTGCCATGCTCAAACTGACCTTGATAACGAATCCTACCATTTTTAAACTCTTTTTTCCAGAGACCATGACGTTTGCCATTTGCATCTAATTGATTGTTTTGTGCCTTAATAGTGATAAAATTAAAGGTTAAAAAGAGTATTAATAGGATAGGATATTTCATGTATAATGATTTTAGGTTTGTATAATTAACTTATTATTTTTCTATTTATTACATAAGATATGCAATAACTATTCCAACTGTCGAAATAATTTGAAAAAAAATAAAATCGAAAAGGAATATAGTAATTGCGACCAAGGCTTAAATTTATTCGCAATTTATTTTCGGAATTTGAATCATATAAATTCCTTGTGCTTTATCTTTAAAATAATAAATACCATCCCGTTCCTCTTTCTCGCCACCTAATACCGAAATTTGATTTTCTTCGAGTTTAAAGATTATTTCTTCTTTTGCTTCTTTGTTATTTTGTTTGTAAGTGTATATGGATGTAATGATATTATTCTCAATAGAACCTTCAAAAAAGCCTTCGTTAGAAACACTATTACTTGTTGTAAAACTGTACTGACCACTTACTTTTTTACCATTAATATTTAAATTAACACGTAAATAGTCTTTCTCTAGAATGGTATCCTTGCCTTTTAAAACCTTATTTTCAATAGCAGAGATAAAGCAATGTTTACCTTCCATTGCTTTATAATTAGATATTTCTTCTATTGCTGTATTTGTTATTGTTTTTTTGTTTTCTTTTTTACAGCTGATAATTGCGATAAATAAAAATAATAATATTAGATGTCTTTTCATGATAGTTATTTATAATATATAAACCGTAAATATATAAAATTATGTAAATTAGCAGCAAAAAAAAGAATGTTAAAATCTAATTTTTGGTATTATGTGTTTTTTGCAATTGTGATATTGCATGTAATTGTTGGTTTTATATATTTAATTTATAAGATGTCGCCTAAAAAGAAAGATAAAAATCAAGAAATTAGAAAATAGAATTACAAATTTAAAAGAAATTCCATAGTGTCAACACCATCAGCATATTCCCATAATTGCGGATTTTGTGTTTCTCCAAATTGAACTGCACCTTTAATATTTTCATTACTAACAATAACTTGAATTTGGTCTTTCTCGGTATCTAATTTAATTTTTAAATTTTCTAAATCATCATAATATTCGTAAAAAAGAGTTGCAATAGGAGAGGAGTAACTCGTATCTTCTTTAAGCATTAAAAAACCATTTTCTTGTAATTTGAATAAACTCATTAAGTAAACCGCTTTATTATAGGTATAGTTATTCTCGTATTTTTGGTACTCAATAATCATATTAAATTTGAATATTGCGCCAAAAAAATGTTTAAAATCATAGTCTTTAGGCAAAAATAACTTGGCAACACTTCTGCAACCCAAACCAAAATATCTAAAAATATCATCGCCTAGATTTTCGAGTTCTTTTTTCGTTTCTTTACCAGTAATTACAGCAATAGCATTTCTGTTTTGACGTATTATGTGTGGATATTTTCCGAAATAATAATCAAAATAACGAGCTGTATTATTGCTTCCAGTAGCAATTACAGCATCAAAATTTTCTAATTTTTTATCGGTAAAGTTAATTTTACCTTTAAACTCAGAATTTAGATGTTCTAAATATTTTCCAATTAGTGGAAGAAAATGTTTGTCGTTGGATGATTGTTTTACAATTAAATTGTGTCCAGAAATAAGCGTTGTTAAGAAATCGTGAAATCCAACCAAAGGAATATTTCCAGCCATAATAACGGCAATGTTTTTAGGCGTTTTATTTGATATGGTATATGCAGATATCCATCTATTTAAATTATCTTTAGTAAGTAAATTACTCCAGCTTTCTATTGCAAAAAGCACATTGTCTTCGGTAAACCAAGCATTAAATTCCTTGGCTCTTTTTATTTGCATTTTAAAAGCATTGAAAAATAAATCGTTGTACAAGATGGTATCTTTCCTTTTAATTTTTTCTCGACTAAATTGATTTAAAAACGCACCTAACAAGGTAAATGCTTTTATCCTATTTTCTATGGACATAGTATAGATTGAATTTGTATATTTGCAGCAAAATTAAAGAAATAAATTGGCATAAAAATTGATTATGCCTGTTAATAAATAATTTACTTTCTAAAATAAAGGAGTAAAACAATAAAGATTACAATATAATGGCAATAATAATAACAGACGAGTGTATTAATTGTGGAGCATGTGAGCCAGAATGTCCAAATAATGCAATTTACGAAGCAGCAGACGATTGGAAATATTCTGATGGTACTAGTTTAACAGGAAATGTTATTTTACCAAATGGGAAAGAAGTAAATGCAGACGAGGTTTTGGAAGCACCAAACGATGAAGTTTATTTTATAATATCGGATAAATGCACCGAATGTAAAGGGTTTCATGAAGAACCACAATGTGCAGCTGTATGTCCAGTAGATTGCTGCATACCAGATGAAGATGTTGTTGAAACAGAAGAAGAGTTATTGGCGAAAAAAGCTTTTATGCATACAGAAGAATAGTATTTGAGTTCGATTAGTAATTCGTTTACAGTTTTAGATTAACCATGTACAAGTGGAAGTATTCCTTTTGTATTCATGTATTCGGCTTCATAAGTAAGAAAATTATCCCATTTTTTATCCACAATTTTACGATTTTGGTATTTACGTGCAAATTTTAAAAACATGGTATGATGTCCAGCTTCCGATTCAAGTAAACCTTTAAAAAAAAGTGCCAATTCACTATCATTTAAATTTTCAGATAATACCTTAAAACGTTCACAGCTTCTAGCTTCAATAATAGCAGCCATTAATAATCTACTTATTAGCGCTTCTGTTCTGTCTTTGGTTTTTGGAAAGAATTTACTTAAATGTTTTGCGTATTCACTTTTTTGATCTCTCCCTAAAACCATACCACGAGAAACCATAATATCATGTACCATTTTAAAATGTTCCATTTCTTCAATGGCATGAGCAGATAAAGCCTGAACCATTTCGGTCTCTTCAGAATAATTAATAATTAAGGAAACCGCTGCGCCAGCAGCTTTTTGCTCTGCGTATGCATGATCTGTAAGTAATTGTTCTAAATTATTTTCGGCAACAATTACCCAACTTTTATCTGTATTCGATTTTAATCCTAACATATTATATTTTTTTTGCAAAGGCAATGATGTTACCATCAAAATTGCCTCAATCTTTTTTGTTTGGACAAATTTATTTCTTTTGCGCCAAGTAAAATAGATTTTTTAAAATATTTTTCTACATCGTTAACAACGATATAAAGTTCGCATTTAGGAATGCCATTTGCTAAATAGGAATTTGGCATATTAGGTATTATTTTTACAATACTCTTTTCGAGCATAAGACCTAATTTGGTAAAATTATTTAATTAAAATTCGGTCATTCTAAAAATGTCGATGCAAGGTTTCATTTTCAATAAATTCGAGTAAAAATAGTTGCTATTTTCGTGGTTTGCAACATAAAGGATAAAATGAAACACGTACATTATTTGTCAAACTTAAATTTGATGTCTTCTAAACTTTGTTCGGAGCCTACTAGAGTTAGTACATCGCCGATACGTAATCGTGTGTAACCGTGTGTTATTAGTAGCTGTCCTTTTCGTTTAATAGATAATATTATAATATCTGTTGGTAAACGTAATTCTCGAATTCGTAAACCTTGAATATCTATATTTTTAATTTCAACATCCATAGAGTCTTGACCTTCGTCCATACCAAGTAGGAGAGAAGTTGCATTTGGCGATCTTACAAAATGGTCTAAAAGACTTACCATTGCCGTAGCAGGTTCGATAATAAGAGCACCTAGTTTTTGAAATTTTTCAAAATTTTCTCGTTTATTTAATCTAACAATAATTTCTTTAGTACCACAATGTTCATAGATAAGTTCGGCAATTTTTAAGTTTTTATTATCCGAAAGCATCAAAATTACAGCTTCTACTTTTTCTAATTCTAATTTTTTCAGCGTATCAATGGTTGGGTTTTCGGTTTTTAAAGAAATGATTTCGTGAACTTTAGCGTCATTAATATCGTAATTGTCCATACAAACAATACGAGCAATCCAATTGTGTTTTTTTAATTGTGTAGCGAGTGCAAGCGATTGACTTTCGACACCAAAAATTACAGCATCTCTAGAACTTTGCTCTAAATTCATTTTAGCACGTAAATGACTTTCTTTAACCTTGTTTAAGGTCCATTTAAACAATGGAGGTCCAACCAATTGATTGATTACAATAATGGCAATCACAATCGTTTCAAATTGATGTCCCCATTCTGGAAATTCATCTGCAATTATAGTAGCCAAACCTAAGGCAACACCAGCTTGAGTTAGATAAGGCATCCAAGCAATATGTGTATATTCTTTTTTATCTTTAGCAACTATAACACCAAAAACACCACCAAAATACATGGTAATTAATCGTAAAAAGAATAATGCAATAGCAATGGCAAATACACTCATTAATGTTTGAATGGATAATGAAGCTCCTACAAGTGTAAAGAAAATAATATATATGGTTGGGCTAATTTCCTCTAGTAATTCCGAAAATTCAACGCGATGTTTACTGTAATTTGTCAATACAAAACTAGCAATAATACTAATTAATAAAGGTTCTAAAACAATTTCGTGATGAAAATAGGTTCCTGTTTGGTGTTTAACAATATCTGCAAAAACATAAACAGAATAACCAATACTAATAACAAGGGCAATTTTTATTTTAGAATTTAAGCTACTGTTAAATGGAAGTTGGAGTAATTTTCCAACCAAATATCCCAATCCAAAAGATGCAATTAGCTCAAATAACAATATGATGAAAAATAAAATGCCTGTTTGTTCCCCATTAATAAAAGCTTTAGATATCGCAAAAGAAATAGCAAATAGAATAATTACTAAGACATCTTTCACAACAGTTACACCCATAACAGTTTTGGTAAAAGGACCATTTGCACGCATTTCGTTTATTACTGCAATGGCAGAAGATGGCGATCTTGCTACAAAAATAGTTCCAAATAATATGGCAATAGCTATTTTATGTTTGGATGATAAATCTTTCATAAATGGTATATACGCACTACCAAAATAGATTACTAAGGATGTTAAAATAAAAGTTATAAACAATTGCCCAATAGTCATCCATTTAATACTGTTAATTCTACTTCGTAGATCATCTAGATATAATTCGGAACCAGCAGAAAATGCGATAATAGCCAAAGCAATTTGATTTAAGAAATTTAAATTCTTTACGGCATGTGGTGTAATAAAATTTAAAACAGAAGAACCACCAATAATTCCAGTAATTATTAGACCAGTAATTAATGGAAATTTTACTTTTTGAAAAACTTTTGCAATTTGATTTGCTGCAATCGCAACTATTAAAAATCCTACAAGGTATATAATCAATGTTTTAGCATCCAAATTCGTTTCTTTTTTTAATTTTTAAATATAGTATTTTTTATTCGATAAATGATTTTCATTTGCCAACTATTAAGCGGATTTATTGTTTTAACTTTTCTTTAATAAAAAAATAATAGTAAAATATTTGTTAATGATAGCAATACTATTATATTTGCAAATATTAATATTATTTTATGGAAAAATTAAATATTACAATAGCAATAAATCCAGAATTATATCTTAAAAATCCAGATTTATCGGACTTAGGAAGAAGGATAATTTCAAATAGTATCCATTTAATTGATGAATTAGGTTTTGAGAAATTCACATTTAAAAAATTAAGTGTTAGAATAAATTCTCCTGAAAGTTCTATATATCGCTATTTTGAAAATAAGCATCAACTATTAGTGTACTTAACAAGTTGGTATTGGAGTTGGATGTATTACAGAATAACCATGGCAGTAACAAATATAGAATCTCCAAAAACAAGGTTGATAAATACAATTCGTATTCTAACAACAGATGTTCAAGAAGATTTAACTATTTCTTATGTAAATGAAGTACAGCTTAATAAAATAATAATAACAGAATCTGTTAAAGCAATTCATACAAAAGATGTAGACAAAGAAAATGAGATTGGTTGTTTTGAAGCATACAAAAGAGTTATTAATAAAGTTGCAGAAATACTACTTGAGATTAATTCAAAATTTCAATATTCTCATATGTTAATAACTACGGTAATTGAAGGTTCGCAGCAACAACACTATTATGTATCGCATCTACCGTCTTTAACAGATGGTGTAGAAAATGAAGATGCTATTACTAAATTTTACATGGAAATGATCTTTAAAATGATCGAATAATATTAAATAAATACCTATTAACAAATTAAAATTAATCAAAATGACAGAAGTAAATAATGCCATTGCACAAACACAAGAAACGCAAAAAAGTATAACTCCTAAAATAGCAATTGAAATGTTAAAAAAAGGAAATGAACGTTTTTTAAGTAATACATCAATTAATAGATCCTATTTATCTCAAGTTGGAGATACCTCAAAAGGGCAATACCCTTTTGCAGTAGTATTGAGTTGTATAGATTCTAGAGTACCAACAGAAATAATTTTTGACCAAGGAATTGGCGATTTATTTAATGCATGTGTTGCAGGTAATTTTGTAAATGAAGATATTTTAGGAAGTATGGAGTTTGCTTGTAAATTAGCAGGTGTAAAATTAATAGTAGTATTAGGACATACCTCTTGTGGCGCAGTTAAAGGAGCGTGTGATTCGGCTAAATTAGGAAACCTAACACAATTACTTGATAAAATAAAACCAGCAGTAGACGCAACAGAATCTGACGAAAATAAAGATAGAAGTTCAAAAAATTTAGATTTTGTAAATAAAGTAGCCGAAAAAAATGTGCACTTCGCAGTAAATGATATCGTAGATCAAAGTCCTGTTTTGCACGAAATGTATAAACAAAAAGAAATAGAAATTGTATCGGCAATGTATGATGTAAAAACAGGTAAAGTGAAATTTTTAAATAGTTAATAATGAGTGATACAAAAAATAATAGATTTGGTTTTAATTTTAAACATTTTAAAGGAGATTTGTTTGGAGGTATAACAGCAGGAATTGTTGCTTTACCACTAGCATTAGCTTTTGGAGTAAGTTCAGGATTAGGACCAAGTGCAGGATTATATGGAGCAATATTTGTAAGTTTTTTTGCCGCTCTTTTTGGAGGTACAAATACACAAATTTCAGGACCAACAGCACCTATGACCGCAGTAAGTATGGTGGTTGTTGCAGGGATTATCGCTACCTTTGATGGTGATGTAACCAAAGCATTGCCAGCAATTTTAACGGTGTTTTTATTAGCAGGATTAATGCAAATAGGTTTGGGTTTTATAGGATTAGGAAAATACATTAAGTACATTCCATATCCAGTAGTTTCAGGATTTATGACAGCAATAGGTGTTATCATATTAGTTACACAAATTTTACCATCTGTTGGATATTATCCTAAAGAAGACGTAGAATTTGTAAAACAATTTAAACCTAAAGCAGAAGAAGTTATCTTAGACAATATCTTAAAAGATGAAGCAGGAGAAGGAATATTAGTTCTAGAAGACTTTAAGCAAACAATTACACGTGCAGAAAGTATAACACAAAATCAAATTTTAAAAGAGTCGCAAACTTTGGCAAGTAAAGATGCGTCTGGAGTTTTAGGAGCTTTTAAAGTATTGCCAAGAGCCATAAGAAATACTAATTGGTTAGAATTTTTATTGGCAATAGGTACCATTATCATCATTTATGGATTTAAGCGAATTACAAAAAAAGTACCAAGTACCTTAGTAGCATTACTGGTAATGTCTGGAGTAGCTATTGGTTTTAAATTAAATTATAGACCGATTGAAGAAATTCCAAGTGGATTGCCAATTCCGAATCTAGGTATTTTTACGGATTTTAGTTTTAGTAGTATTACACCGTTTATTTTTACAGCATTAACATTGGCATTATTAGGAGCAATAGATTCGTTATTGACATCGGTTGTGGCAGATAATATGACAAAAACTAAACACAAACCAAATAAAGAATTAATTGGTCAAGGAATTGGTAATACAATAGGAGCTATGTTTGGAGGTATTCCAGGAGCAGGAGCAACTATTAGGACTGTAGTAAATATTAATGCAGGAGGAAAAACAAAACTTTCTGGTATGATTGCAGGAATTCTATTATTAGTAATTTTATTAGCATTAGGTCCAATAGCATCTCAAATTCCAGCAGCAGTATTAGCAGGAATATTAATTACAGTTGGTATCGGTGTAATGGATTACAAAGGACTAAAAGCAATTCCATATATGCCAAAACCAGAAGTTATTATTATGCTGATTGTTTTGATATTGTCCTCTGTTTGGAATCTAGTTTATGCAGTAGGAATAGGTCTTGTTATTGCATCATTGATGTTTATGAAAAAAATGGGAGATTTAACAGCAGAACGCTCGGATGTAAAATCATTAATAAAAGAAAAGGCTTGGGCAGATGAAAAAAATTTCCTGACTGAATTTGCAAAAAAAGTATTTATTAAGCATATAAAAGGACCATTATTCTTTGGATCAACAAGTGATTTTCAACAGTTAGCGAAACAAATTCCAGAAGAAGCTTCTACCATAATTATTAGAATGGGACGAATGCAATACATAGACCAATCTGGTTTATATGCGATGGAAGATGTATTAGTAGACTTGGTGAAAAATGGAAAAAAAGTACTTTTTGTAAATTTAATAAAACAACCAAAATACATGTTAGAACGTATCGATATTATTCCAGATTTAGTACCAAAAGAACAAATTTTTGACAATTTTGACGATTGTTTGGTTTGGCTAAAAAATAATATAGAAAATGAAAAATAGATATATTGGTATCTTATTTTTTACAATATCTTTAATTCCTGTTTCATTATTATCTCAGAATAATGAAATAGGAAACTGGATAATGTATTTCGGAACGAACAAAATAAGCGAAAAAATTAGTATACACACGGAGTTTCAGTATAGAAACCATACACTTGGAATAAGTAATACAGAACAACTATTACCAAGAATAGGATTGAATTATCATTTTTCAAAAAAAGCAATAGTAACTGCTGGTTATGCATATATACCTTCTTATATATTTGATTCAGAACAATCTAGTCCCGAAATCGAAGAGCATCGTATTTGGGAGCAATTCATTTTAACTAATAAAATTGGTCGTGTTAAATTTGAACACAGATACAGGTTAGAACAGCGTTTTGTAAATAAAAAATTTAAAAATAGATTTAGATATCGAATAATGCTTTTTATACCTTTAAATAAACCGAAAATTGAAAAAGGAAGTGTTTTTTTAGGAGTGTATGATGAAGTGTTTATCAATGCAAAAGAAACATTTTTTGATAGAAATCGCCTTTATGGAGGATTGGGATATCAATTAAACAAAAATGTAAATATTCAAACAGGTCTTTTACATCAGCAATTAAATCGTTTTGGAAAATTTTATTTACAATTTGCAATGGTATTTAATACAGATTTGAGAAAAAACAAAAAATAAAAAATAAAATAATTATGTTTAAAAATTTTCTAGGTAATAGTCCAGCTTGGTATAAATATACCATCATAGGTTTTTTACTATTTAATATTATTGCCTATTTTACTTTAGGAACAACGATAACATCGTGGATTATTATAGGTGAATTTATTTTCACTCTAGCAATGGCTTTAAAATGTTACCCTCTTATTTCTGGTGGTTTATTGGCAATACAAGTTTTAGTATTAAAACTAACTACAGCCAAAAATGCTTACCATGAAGTAGAACAAAATTTAGAAGTAATTTTGTTATTAATGTTTATGGTTGCAGCCATTTATTTTATGAAACCACTATTGATGTTTGTCTTTAGTAAGATTTTTACAAAAATAAAATCAAAATTAACATTGTCTTTGTTATTTGTAATTTTATCAGCAGTACTATCTGCATTTTTGGATGCGTTAACAGTAACAGCTGTATTAATAAGTGTTGCAGTCGGATTTTATGGCGTATATCATAAAATTCATTCCAGTAATTCTGATTTTGATAAAGATGGCGAATTAGATAGAAAACAGTTAAGTGGAGAAACGCTTGAAGAATTTAGAAGTTTTTTAAGAAGTTTAATTATGCATGGAGTTGTAGGAACAGCTTTAGGAGGAGTAATGACTTTGGTAGGAGAACCACAAAACCTATTAATTGGCGAAAAATTAGGTTGGGATTTTATCGATTTTTTTAAGCAAATGGATGTAATTACGATACCTGTTTTTTTTGCAGGACTATTAACTACAATATTTTTAGAAAAAACAAAACTATTTGGTTTTGGAGCCAAACTGCCAGATATTGCAAGAACAATTATAGAAAATTATACCATTGAAGAAGACAAGAAACGTTCCGAAAAAGAAAAATATAGATTAATAGTACAAGCTGTTGCTATGGTATTACTAATTATAGGTTTGGCATTGCATCTTGCGCCAGTTGGATTTATTGGTTTAGCATTAATTATTTTTCAAACAGCATTTATGGGCATAACCGATGAGCATCATATTGGTCCAGCATTTGAAGAAGCTTTGCCATTTACAGGATTGTTAGTCGTATTTTTTGTAATTGTAGCAATGATTCACGATCAACATTTATTTAAACCAATTATTGATTATGCATTGGCAATGTCTCCATCTAAACAACCAACGATGTTCTATTTGGCAAATGGAATCCTATCCGCAATAAGTGATAATGTATTTGTAGCAACGGTATATATTAATGAAGTACATGCAGCTTTTGAAGCAGGTAGTCTAACCAGAGAAGAATATGAAAAATTGGCTATTGCAATTAATACAGGAACTAATTTACCAAGTGTTGCTACACCAAATGGACAAGCTGCATTTTTATTTTTATTAACATCTTCATTAGCACCATTAATTAATTTATCGTACGGAAAAATGGTAAAAATGGCATTTCCATACGCTATAGTTTTAGGAGGCGTTGGCTTATTATGTATAATGTATTTGTTGTAAAACAATAAATTAATACCAATTCAATTTCAAAATACGCTAAATAGATTTAAAATATTTTGAAAT
>Ga0256840_1002452_pt1 | contig 16266 bp, 17 predicted proteins | sample 355202metaG_FD_185969 | JGI IMG/M metagenome (GOLD analysis project Ga0256840, IMG submission 185969) | Hydrothermal vent microbial communities from Mid Atlantic Ridge, Atlantic Ocean - 355-202 | ecosystem: Environmental > Aquatic > Marine > Hydrothermal vents | place: Atlantic Ocean: Mid... | reverse complement strand
TACCACGTAATGTCAATATCTTAGAACTTATCTCACCTTGCACTATCAACTCATCCATCAAATACTCCTCTAATTTATAGAAGTATTCTAATAGAAAAAATGACTAAAGGTTAAAAATATTGCAAATGTGCAAGTTTGGATTCCCTTTGGTCATGTCATATTATTTTAATTGAGGTCACAAACTGTGACCTCTAACTGTCCATAAACACCATACAAAGCCTCAACTCATCATAACTCACTTTCCCACCCAATGCCTCAAACACAGGCTTGAGACGTAGCTTGCCATCCTCAGAGAAGTTTTCTGGCATCTTTTTAGTCATGAGTTTGAGGACTACGCTTTCTACGGTATCAAAGGTCTCTTCCTTAGGTTTATATTTATTCATATCAAAGTCGGGTTCTTCTTCTTTGATAAGTGATAAATGCTGTATTATCGTACCTTTAGCTAGTCCTCTATTGGTCGCCAATTTTATGAGCGTATCAGACTTGGCTATGAGGTTTTTGGTCTTCGTGTGCGTGGGTGTGACATAGGCTGAGTGTGAGGGTTTGCCTGCTTTGATGTTGGCTCGTTCTTCTTCTATTTTCGACTTTTCTACTACCCCTCCCATATGGCGGATATGCGCTTCGCATTGTCTCTCAAAGGCTTCGGGGCTTAGAGACTCCACTAGCTCTCTAGCCTTAATAGATGCCCCTTTGATACGGCTATCAACATGGAGTATAAGAGGGTCTACACGCAACGCCATAGGGTTTAGCCCCATGAGCCGTAAGCCCTCTATGTTTTTGATACGAGAAAGTGCCACATACCCCTGCCCAGACTCAAAGGTCTTAGAGAGGTCTATCTCTGCAGCGTCTAGTGTCATGCCCTGTGATTTGTGTATGGTGATAGCCCATGCCAGACGTAGTGGCACTTGCGAGACGGTAGCTGTGACTTTACCGCTGTCATTTTCTAGCGACCAATCTTCCATATCTAGCTTAATTTTCCTGCCATCTGTAGTACGTACGATAGGCATCTTGTCTATGGGGCTAAAGCTCTCTACTTTTCCTGTCGTACCATTGACATAGCCTGCTTCTGCATTGTTTTTGATGAAGATGACTACGGCACCCTTTTTAAGTGTCAAACGCTCCAAAACCAGTGAAGATTTAAAGATTTTTTCTATGTTTTTTTCGCTTCCTTTATGGTCACAGACAAAGAGCTTCTCCTCACCCTCTAGCTTCTCTAATTCTTCTTGGTTGATGCGGTCTACATCTAGATTATGGGTGTAGAGTCTAGTGGGTGTGTCTATGGCGAGTGTGGCTTCGTTTCTGCTAGCTAGTAGTTCTTCTGAAGTAGCTGATATTTCACCCGAACGTATGTCATCCAGTATACCTATGAGCCTGCTGTCATCTTGTCTAAACTTCTCTTCTAGGTAGCAGGTTTGCAGCTCTAATGCCCTCCACGCATCAGACTGCCATGCGAAGCGTTTGTCTTTGGGAGTCTTGCTCACAGGTGGGAGCTGAAAGAAATCACCAGATATCACCACCTGCACCCCACCAAAAGGTGCATCCGTTCCCTTAAATCCACGCAGTATCATATCCATAGCAGAAAACATCTCAGGAGAGACCATAGAAATCTCATCGATGATAAGGAGCCTTAGCTTAGAAAAACGCGTCTTCAAGTACTTCTTGTCCAACAAAAAGTCTACATAACCCTCATCTATACTCTCACGTATGCCTAAGGCAAAGAAAGAGTGAATCGTCTGCCCACCCAAATGTGAAGCCGCTATGCCCGTAGGTGCGACAATAGTCGGATAAACCCGACGCTCTTTAAGGTACTGCGTATAGAGGTTAAGTAGATATGTCTTACCTGTCCCAGCTGACCCTGTGATGAATACATTTTTGCCTGATTTTAGTATGTTTAGTGCTGTGAGTTGTTTCATGGGGAGTATTATAGCGTTTTGGGTTTAGCTCTATACAGTTTTCTGTACACTAGAACCTAGCAACCCAAATATGCTATACTATCTTCACTACACAAAAGGAGCAGATATGCAAATCATACAGATAGATATTGCAGATGATAAGTTAGATACACTTTTAACTATTGTTGAAAATCTGAAAAAAGATATTCTTAAGGGCATCAAGCTCAAAGACAATGGTCTTGACATAGAACCTATAGAAGCTGACAGTCCTGACTTTATAGACCTACAGCTTACAAAAGATGAGAACAATCCCAAATACAGCCAAGCTGAAGTCAAAGCACATTTAGGCTTGTAGTGGAAGTACACATAGATGGTAAGGCGCTCAAAGACCTTGCCAAGATAGACAAAACACAAGCCAAAAAAATATTTGCCAAGATAGAAGCCTTGGCAGATTTCCCTGACGTACCCAATCTTAAAAAACTTATCAATTTCAACCACACTATAGACTACGTGTAGGGAACTATAGAGTTTTGTTTGATGTAGAAGATGGTGTATTGACCGTTTATAATGTGAAGCATCGTAAAGAGAGTTACAATTAGCCACTCAATGACAAACAAAAACAAAAACCTCCAACCAGCCCTACTTCACATCGACACACTTTGCATAATATCGGGCATTACTATCGTCTCATCTTTGCCACTCATTACTCAGACTTACACATACATCCCAAACATATAATTTTTGTCTAAGTTGATGCTGACGATTCATACTATTTTCATCGTGTTGTTTTCGCCCAATTCATTTATGCTATAATCTATAAACGAAGGCTATACCTATGAAAATATTTACTCTAACATTTCTTCTCTTTTTTCTTGTCTCATGTGCTGAACAAAAAGATATTATTATAGACTATGCAAGTACAGAACATAAGCACCTATCAGAGAATAAAAAGTTATGGGAAACAACAAATCTAAAAAACTACAGTTTTGTAGTGCAAAAATCTTGTTTTTGCCCTCAAGAAGAAAAAAGACAAATAAGTGTTAAAAACACTCAGCTACATGAAGCCAAATATATCCCAAGTAACACACCTTTAAATGCTGAAATAAACGTAAAAAAGATAGAAGATTACTTTACTGTCATACAAGATGCCCTAGATAAAAATGCCTACAAAATAACAGTCACTTATGACAAAACATATGGGTTCCCCTCTGACATAGCCATAGATTATGATGAACAAATGGCAGATGAAGAAGTTTACTATAGTCTCACACATTTTGTCACTGTTACGGACTATAAAAATGCTGCATGTACTAAGGAGTACATGCCAGTATGTGGAAAAGTAACTGTATCGTGTGATACAAGACCTTGTGAAACCACAGAAAAAGAATTTTCAAATAACTGTATGCTTAATGCTAATCCTAATGCAATATATCTTAGGGATGGAGAGTGTTAGTTATGATGTACTAGTACCATAGATATTGAAATTTCACACGCAAGGAATTACTGTCTGTCTCAATATCGTTTTTCTCTGTTGCAACATACATATATTCAACTTCGACACTCATATGAGGAAGTAAATCATACCCTAGTCCAAGACCAAACCCATAACCTGTACTTTCACTGCTATTGTCTACTCCACCAAAAGAACCTAAACCTAACATAGCTTTTGTATAAAGACCTGAAGTCTTAGCAATATAATAATCCACTCCAACACCAGTAAGACCTACCCTAGTACTACTGTCATCAACCGTATACCAATCAACATGATTTGTATAATATACTAAAAACTGTTCATTAAAAGCATAACCAAGTTTAAAAGAAGTTGCTAGTCCAATTGACCCTTCATCCAATACATTACCTTGCTGATAGTCTATCTCTGTAGAAATACCTGTAAAACCAAGACCTAGTCCTACTATAAATCCTTTTTTGTTGTCATCAAATACCTCTGCCATAAGAGGTAAAGAAATCATCCCCGTACACAATATGCTCAGCATTATTTTTTTCATTATATTTCCTTCGAATTCATGCCATAGTATAGTACAATGAAGCTTTTAGTACTTTTTAAAAATAGTGTACCCCAATATATATATCTTTGCCCCGTTGTAATTTTGTAGAGTTCGATATTTGAACTTAATTAAGTCAGATATGTCATATAGAATTTACTTTTGACAAAAATTGACAAAAAACATATATACTCACATCCTAAAAATCAAAACAAATTGGAGTAGATTATGAAAAAAACATTAGGTGCACTATCGTTCGCAGCCGTAGCATGGTTAGGATCAACAGCATATATTGGGAGCAACATAGAGTCACAATCAGAAAAACTATTAGGTTCCATGCAAGAAAAATATAAAAAAATGGGTTTAGACTTGAAAATTGAGATTAAAGACAAATCTTTTTTTACATCTAAAGCAGTGATGACTTTGAACTATAAAGATAAATCTATGAGTGAACTTGTAGGTGCTATTTATAATTTACCTATGCAGATGGATTATGAAATAGAACACGGACCAGTATTTTTCAAAAATGGTGTAGGTGTAGGACTTATACGTATGCATGGTGACAAATCTATTATTTCATTTTTAAATGAAGACTTACTTGATGATATAAAGCTATCAAAAGAAGATTTAGTTATGAAAAGTACTTCGGTTATTGACTTTAGCAATCATATGGTCTCAAACATGACGATATCTGCTTTAAAATATAATGATAATTATGATATGAGTATAGATGTTTCAGAAATGAAAGGTCATTTTGATTTTGATTTAGATACTATGGAAGGGACTGCGAAACTAGAAACTCCATTAATTAAAGTCTATAATCCAAAACAGCCAACTAAAGATTTTGTCATGGTAAAAGACACAACACTTAATGTAAATATAGACAAATTTATCAGTGATAATATATATTTAGGTGGTTTTACACTTCAGAATAAAGAAATTACTCTTGCATTTAGTCACTTATCTAAAGAACCTCTTGTATTTTTAGGTGATATTGACATTCAAATTGAGGAAGATAGTGACAAGAATATAAAAGTTTTATATAAAGTAGATGCTGAACACTTAAAAGGTAAAATACCTGAAGAAGCATTCCCTATAGCTTTTGACCCTAAAAAAGTTTCATTTGATCTAATTGTTGAAGGATTGTCTGTTAAAGGGTTGGAAGCATTTCAACAATATACAATAGAAATACAAAAAAAGACACAAGAATTAATAGAAAAATTATCTGCTGCAGATAGTGAAAGTAGAACATTAGCATTCGCAGATTTAGGTGCATTCCAGCAAGAAATGCAAACTAAGATGATAGACCTAGGACAAGATATTTTTACACCTAAAAAAGGAAAAATATCTCTTAATTTAAATATAGAAGATGAAAATAAGAAGAACCATCATGCAAATGTATCTCTTGCGTATATCGGTGAGAAACTTACAGGAAGTATGGATGAGATAATGGAAACATTCATGCTAAAAGCTTTCGAATCATTTAAAGCAAAAATAGATGTAAGCATAGAAAAATCATTGATTACAGATTTTCAAAAAAGTTTGAATAGCAGAGAACAAGAGCAGATAGGTATGGGATTAATGATGGGAAAAGCACAAGGTATCATAGTAGAAAAAGATGGTGCATACAAAGTAAATGCTGACTACGGTCCAAATAAATTAATACTTAACAATAAAGATATGTCTGAGATGATTAATATGTTGAAAAGTAGCATTTAAAAATAATGAACACCTATATATAAATTTGCCTCTGTTGCAGTTTTATATAGTTCAAAGTCGGTTTCAAAAGCCCTACGTTCATCGATACTAGGGTCATCAAAATATGCCCATACCCTCTCCCATGTATCTATGATGGCTCGAGGTAACTCTCCCCTAGCAGGAAACACCAAATATGTACCTGCTTTGATACTCACAGATTTAAAATTGTCATCACCCTCTAAAACATCTGACCCTATGAGTAAATCATACGCTTCAAAAGAATCAGACTCGTAGTTAGAGTAGACACCATATAATGGTGGTGGAGATGGCTCTAGTGTAGGTAAGACTTCTTCAAAAAATCGTCCCCATAAAGGAGCTATTTTCTGTGTATCTGAATCCATTTCATCAGTATTTTTAGTTCTTACTTGTAAACCTTTTATGATTTTAGCTTGCATCTCTACTTTTTTGATGTTTGGCATAGTGACTTCTTTTTTATCATTTATTTTTCTTTCATATTTATACTTTTATTGGGCTTTGACATTAATTCCCAATAACTAAACTCACCTACAAGAGCAGTATCTTTAGGTAAAGACTCTATCTCTCTAACCATGGTAAGACAATCTTCATATTCTTTATCATAAAGGGACAAGTAACGTTTACACAAAAATTTAGTAGAATTATAGTCTTTTAGTATATAGGTAGTATCTATGACTGCTCTCACATAATACCAAAATACATTGTCCTTGTCTGCTAATTCTTCATTACTTACATATATGAACCCATAGAGTGGTTGTTTTAGTATGTCATAAGCATTGCTAAACTTCTTTTGTTCCATATAGATATATGCCATCGTTCCTAAACTATTTAGACCTTCTTCTTCACTCTCGTTATATGCTTTTTCTAAATATTTCAGTGCTTTATCGTATGCATCTATTTTTTTTGAATCCCATATTGCATATCCCAAGTTATTATATAGTGAATACGTATCTCGGTCCAATAATGCATCATTTTTATTGGTAAGTTGTAGTACTTTTTCCAAAAGTTCTGCTGATAATGTAGAATCATCAGTCAAATATGCATAATGAAATAAAGCGTCAGGATTTAAGTTACAAGTATCTATAGCTTTCTTTGCATATTCTAATGCTAGCTTATCTTCATCTAGTTCTTCATCATAAAAATCAGACATTGCTTTATAGTATTCAGAAACAACATACTCTCTGGATTTTGTTGAACTATTGACTTCTTTTCCCTCTAAGTCATATAGTACGACTGAGCTAGTATTAATCTCAGAAGTCAATATGTTTTTAAACTTTTTATCCATATAATCTAAATACACATAAGGTAAATCAGACATAAGCCTATCTAAGTGTTCATCTTTACTTGTATCTGTAGACATAAGAATTGGCAACTGCTCAAAAAAGCTACCAAACGTTTCTGCATCCAATTTAGTATAAATACGTTTCATTGTTCTTGCAAGTGATTTTATTTGCCAATTGTTTTTCACAAACATTGATAAAATTTCATCATTGTATGTAAAAAAAGTCTCGCTATTCTCCATAAAAAATACATAACCTTCATATATTTTATATGAAATAACCTTTGCACTCTTCTTGCTCTCTATCATTTTTTGTATTGATGCTATATATTCTTTTACATCATTGGTGCTAGTTTTAGTTTGAGGCAAGGTAAGAACTTTTTTATAATTTTTACATGCTAAAGAGTTACCACCATCACATGCTTTTTTCCACAAAGATTTTGCTTGTGCATAATCTTTAACCACCCCTTTACCATAAACATACATCATGCCTAAATTTGCACATGCTTTTACATAATTATTATCGCAAGACTTTTTATATGCAGTATATGCTTTATCGTAATCTTGTTCGAGCCCTTGTCCTAAATCATACAATAAAGCAAAATTATAACACCCCTCAGCATCATTACCCATACAAGCCATACTATAAAACTCGTTTGCAGTAACATAACTTTGGGTTACACCTTTACCCTGCTCATACAATACACCTATATTTGAACATGCACTCATATATCCATGAGAACAAGCTAAGGAATAATAATGTTTTGCTTGTTCAAAATCTTTTTTAACACCAGAACCACGTTCATACAAGGCACCCACATTAGAACATCCCTTTGCACTTTTATTATGACATGATTTTTTATAATAACTTATTGACTTTCCATAGTTTTGCTTTACACCATTACGTCCATTTAGATAGGTGTTACCTAAATTAAAACAAGCATTTTTATCTCCCAAAGCACATGCTTTATCATTATAATAATTTGTCTTGTTACTGTCTTTTTCTACGCCCTTACCTGTTTTGTATACTTGTGCAAGATCAGAACATCCCATATTTTCACCTGCATCACAAGCCTTTTCATATAACATTATAGATTTATTGAGGTCTTTTTCAACCCCTTTACCATGTGCATACATGTTACCAAGAATTGCACATGTTTTAAAATCACCTTCACAGGCATTTTTCATATACTCTACAGCCTTTGTATAATTTACATCTATTCCTACCCCTCTTGCATATCTAATACCCAAACCCATACATGCAAGTGCATTTTTCTTCTCACATCCTTTTTTATAATACATATTTGCCATTGTATTATTTCTCTCAACACCATCTGCATCTTCATAGGCTATACCCAATTTTAGGCATTCTACACCATTACCTTTTTGACATAAAATATCTCTATCATGTATAGATAAAGAAAATGCATACGTATAAATACTTACTACAAAAATAACACTTACTGCAATCTGTCTCATTCTCTTTCCTTCTTTATGTCTGGGAAATTAGATATCATTTCCTCATAAGTTTTGTACTTCTTTAGTGTATCAACTATCGCATCTAAGGGTTCGGTCAAATTCTCAAATAAATCAAATTCATTTTCTCCAAGTTCAAAAGCCAACTTTTCATGAGGTGGTCTAAACTGTGCATCCACACCTTCTTTGTTTCCTCGGCAGTCAACCCTATACCATCCATACTTTTTAAGATATATCCAGTTCAGACCATGCAAACAATAGATATCTGGCTTATACTCAGAACAAGACAAACGCTGATAGCAAAATCCTGTTGGTATGTTATTGGCTCGTAGTAGTGCTGCTAGTAAATGTGCTTTTGCATAACACCAGCCTGTTTTATATTTGAGTACATCTGAAGCTTTATATGTAGTAGTATTACTTTTGTAGTCACCAGAATGGTGGATGTTATCACGCACCCATTCATAGCAGTTTTTTGCAATTGATTCATCATCTTTGCAATGTAGAGCCAATTCCTTTGCCAATACCTTTATTGCCTTATTTTGGTAGTCAATGATTTCTGTAGCTTCAAGATATCTTTTCATAAAAAAGTCTTTTTATACACCTCTTCATCATATGCCACATGCACCTTGCCATCGCCATACTCTATAACAGGACGTTTAAGCAAATAGTTCTCTTTTGCCATCCATGCTATTTTACCCTCATCATCTAGGTTAAGTTCTTTAAGTCCTAAGTCACGATATTTCTTACCTTTGTTATTGAAGAGTATATTAATATCTAGCTGTTGTAACCACTCACGTATCTTTTCTTCACCCACAGACTCTACTTTATAGTCTACAAAGTCAAACTCAATGCCATTGTCTTTCATAAATTTTCGTGCTTTACCTACTGTTGAACATGTTTTTATACCGTATATAGTCATATAGTTTTTCCTTATTTATTTTCTTATCGTACTACACAGCACCTTACTGTATCATCGCGTCTGCTACTTTTCTAAAACCTGCTATGTTGGCACCTGTGACCAAGTCGCCCTCACAGCCAAACTCTACAGAGGTTTCATATGCTGTCTTAAATATGTCACTGATTATCCCTTGTAACTTTGTATCCACTTCGACAAAACTCCATTGAGACATAGAAGCATTTTGGCTCATCTCTAGTTGTGAGGTGGCTACTCCTCCTGCATTGGCAGCTTTACCTGGAGAAAATAGTATGTTATTTTTCTTGATGTATTCAAGTGCCTCAGGAGTAGTAGGCATATTTGCACCTTCATTGACCAAGATACAGCCATTTTTATGTAATGCTTTGGCATCGACCAATGTCAGTTCATTTTGTGTCGCAGAGGGAAAAGCTACATCACACGCTAAGTGCCATACAGCATGACCATCTTCAGGGTAATCATTCACAGACGTATACTCACATGCACAGTCTACATAGGCATATTTTTCAAGTGAGTCATGATGCACCTCTTTGATGGCTTTAAGTGCTGCTAAATCTATGCCGTCTTTATGGTATATGGTTCCCTTTGAGTCAGAACAACTTATAGGTATAGCACCTAAGCTATAAAGTTTTTCTATGGTATAGATAGCCACATTCCCAGAGCCAGAAACTGCACAACGCTTGCCTTTTAGACTCTTATCATACTTGTTAAAAAATTCTCTGCAAAGTAGACTGATCCATAGCCTGTTGCTTCCTTGCGTGCCTTAGAACCTCCCCAGTTAAGCCCTTTGCCTGTCATCACCCCATCGAACTCACCTGTGAGCTTTTTGTACTGTCCAAACATATAGCCTATCTCTCTAGCCCCTACCCCTATATCTCCAGCAGGAACATCTTTATGTTTGCCTATATATTTATAGAGTTCAGTCATAAATGCTTGACAAAATCGCATGATTTCATTGTCACTTTTTCCTTTGGGGTCGAAGTTGGAGCCACCTTTACCTCCACCAATGAGTAAACCTGTTAAAGCATTTTTAAATATCTGCTCAAAGCCTAAAAATTTGACAACACCCAAATTCACGCTAGGATGAAAACGAAGCCCTCCTTTATAGGAGCCTATGGCAGAGTTAAACTGTACCCTATAGCCAAAATTTGTTTGTATCTTACCATTGTCATCTATCCATGTGACACGAAAAATGATGCTTCTCTCAGGAATGACTATACGTTCCAGTATGTTTTGTTCTTCATACCGACTGTCTACATCTAACAAAGGCTGCAAAGACAAAAGTACCTCTTCTGCCGCCTGATAAAATTCATCTTGTCCTGGACTCATCTCGGAGAGGTTAGCTAATATTTTTTCTACATATTCTTTACTTGACATCTTTTATCCTAATGTTTGATTTCATATTTAAAGGGTTCCTCTAAATTGTATCTTAAAACTATTGACCATTAAATGAATAGGTGAACTAAAGGTCTATACCTGACTCAAAACGTCGCATTTTCTTCCCATCATCACTATACATACTGATACCCTTAAAAGTATACTCTTCACCTAATCCAGAAGCATGACGTAATTTGTAGTAAGAAGGTCTGCTTCGTTTTTTGCATAGTGCTAGCATTTTTTCTATGTGTTCTTTTGTAGGTATCTGTTCAATCCCTTGTTCGTTGATAAATACAAGTTTTTTTAGTAGATTTATGGTGTGTTTTTCATTGAACATTAAAACTACTAAACCCTTCATATTTACTAAACGAAAGTAAATAAAGACTTTGCAATAGTTTAGGAGATATTTCACTTAATTCCTCAAATACAGAATTTTCAATATGACTTTGTCCTAAATCTCTCACTACATCGTCTAACACAACGGGTAAAACTTCACACAAGTCTTTAAATGCATAGGGTTCACCTGTAACCAATTCATAAAATTTATCTATAGAAACACGGCGTATAAATTCATGCTCATGAGAATGTCCATCTAAGGCTATTTTCCAAGGTGTATTTTGACTATTTTTAGCAATCACTTCAACAAGAAAACATCTATTCTTTGCGTTTTGCAAGAGCATCCCTTGCATTTTTATGTACGTTTTTTGAGAAGATGAAGAGTTCATGGTGTTATGTTTATTTTTCATCTCAACATATATCTTCTCTTCTTCATTTATAAGATCAAAACCTTCTTTTGGTACTACCCAAGAACTATTCATATATTTAAAAATGTTTTGATGAAAGTAACCTATATGATTTGTATTAGACTTATCCATCTGACGTATGATTTCAGATTCTATTATCTCTTCTATGCTTTTAGCATATATTTTAGAATCAAAGGTAAGTTTTATAGGGTCTATGAGGTTTTTATTGAACTTTTTTAGGTCTATTTTGAAGCGATACTTCTCTACCGTCTCTTTTACATGGTAAAACAAATCCTCATCAGATATAAAACTTAGATTATAGTTTTTCATACCTATACCTTCTTCATGTCATCAAGTAATTTCACAAGTGACTTACCCACTGCATAGGCTAAGTTCATAGGTACAGCATTACCTATCTGCTTGTATTGGTTCGTCATAGAGCCTTCAAACTTCCATGAGTCAGGGAAGGTTTGTATGCGGGCATATTCACGGACTGTAAAAGGACGGGTCTCATCTGGGTGGCAACGTTCAGTCTGTTTTTGGGCAGGAGAACAAGTAAGGGTAAGTGATGGTTCATCCCATGCTATGCGTCTAGCAATGCCTGTCTTTCCACCACCTAAGTAAAAACTCTTCATCATGTACTCTTTTTGAATATCTAGTGGTAGATCCCTCCAGTACCCACCAGGAGGTACAAGCTCTAAGACCTTTTTCTTTTTCTCTGGATAGACCTGCCCCTGCGACAAAGGAACATTACAGTCAAAAAGTTCTCCTTTACATAGTGCATCTTTTAGGTTATATATTTTAGTACTTGCTTTGGGCCACTTAAACGTCACATCTTTTGCATACTCTTTTTTAATACCCACTATAAATATACGCTCTCTTTTTTGAGGTACATGATAGTGTATGCCTTTAAGTACTGTGGGTTCTAGCACTTCATAGCCCATGGACTCAAACACTTCTACCATCGTAGCCAATGTTCGTCCACCATCATGACTCTTCAAACCTTTTACATTTTCAGCCAAAAATACTTTAGGCTCAGACTCTTTTAATGCACGTGCAAACTCATAAAAGAGTGTCCCACGTGTGTCTTCCATCCCTCTTTTTTTACCTGCATAAGAAAATGCCTGACAAGGAAAACCACCCGTTAAGATGTCTACGCCTTTGTAGGGATTAAAGTCTATATTAGCGACATCGCCATGTACGACATTCCACTCTGGACGGTTATGTTTTAATGTCTGCGTGGCATATCGGTCAAAGTCATTGAGTAAGAGATGCTCAATGCCTGCTTTTTCCATACCAAGAGCCATACCACCTGCCCCTGCAAAGAGTTCTATGCTTGTATAAGAGGTAGCATTGTTTAACAATAATTCTATTTGCTGTTGTGTTTCACTCACAAAACTACTCCTTATTTTTAATTTTATTATTATACTTAAAGTAATAGTAATACCTAGAATAATATTTCAAATTGTCATATTTTTTATCCTTATTAAAAAACATATAGCTATAATCCCAACATGCAAACCCTACCCATACATGAAGTCATACCAAAAGTCAAAGAGAAATTACTCGAACACAGCAGACTCATACTTCAGGCACCCCCAGGTGCAGGGAAAACCACAGCCCTACCACTAGCCCTGCTAGATGAACCATGGTTAGAAGGTAAGACCATCATCATGCTAGAGCCTAGACGTTTGGCGGTGCGGATGTCGGCTATCAGAATGGCAGAGATGCTGGGCGAAAATGTGGGTGAGCGTGTGGGGTATCAGATAAAGATGGACTCACAGTATTCTAAGCAGACTAAAATACTCATAGTCACAGAGGGTATACTCACGCGTAAGCTTCAAGCGGACCCTAGCTTGGAAGATGTGGCACTCATCATCTTTGATGAATACCATGAGCGTTCGCTTCATGCAGACTTGTCTTTGGCTCTTAGCCTAGAGTCGCAGTCTGTCCTACGTGAGGACTTGAAACTTCTCATCATGTCTGCTACACTCAACACAACGGCACTCTCTAAAATGCTAGATGCACCACTGGTTACCTCTGAAGGGCGTGCCTACCCTGTGGAGCGTTACTACCTAGACCCTACTACCCAACAACCCACAGCTAAAGAACTGCCAAGCTACATAGCAAAGCGTGTCTTGAAGTGCCTTGAAGTAGAAGAAGGAAATATACTCGTATTTCTAGCAGGTGTACGGCAGATAAAAGAAGTGGAAAAACTCCTATATGATACAAAACTTCAAGATGTTTACATCGCCACACTCTATGGAAACCTAAGCAAAGAAGCCCAAGAAAAAGCTATAAAAGCACCACCTCAAGGTACTAGAAAAGTAGTACTCTCCACCAACATCGCCCAAACCTCTCTGACCATAGACGGCATCAAGATAGTTATAGATTCTGGAATGCAAAATGTCTCTGTCTTTAGCCCCTTTTCGGGCATGAACACGCTAGAGAGACGACACATATCCCAAGACTCTGCCACCCAAAGGGCAGGACGTGCAGGACGACTAAGTGCAGGGAAAGCCTACCATATTTGGCACAGGTCGAAGATACTCCAAAAGCACGACACGCCAGAACTCCTCTTAGCCGACCTCACACCACTGGTGCTAGAACTTGCATTATGGGGTACGGATGACGTGAGTGATATGATGTGGTTAGACACCCCACCCTCTACGGCTATTAGCCATGCTAAGACACTTCTAGCACAACTTGGGGCTTTAGATGACAAAGGCATCATCAACCCCCATGGTAGAGCTATGAGTGGGTATGGTTTGCATCCTAGACTCTCTCATATGATGCTAAAAGCCAAAGCAATAAACCTTAGCTATGAAGCTTCACTCTTGGCTGTACTACTTACTGAAAAAGACATCTACACACGACCACAAGGCAAGGTAGATTTGGCAGAACGTGCAAGTCTCTTGCATGATGTAACACAGGGTGAGAGAGTCTATGATGTGAGTATCAAACATGCTCACTATCTACTCGCTAATGCCAAACGCCTAGAGCCAGTACAGCAAGCCACACTAGACAAAGCACACCTAGGTGTACTCCTAGCCTATGCCTACCCAGAACGCATCGCAAAAGTACGTGGCACTAGAGAGCATACCTATCTACTAGCCAACGGCAAAGGTGCTAGACTACACACAGATGAAGTCCTAGCTCAGTCACGCTATATTGTCATAGCAGACCTCGATGCCAAGGCAACACATGCGAGCATCTACAAAGCCATAGCCCTAGATGAAGCAGATATATTCTATTACCTCAAAGAGCTCATAACCCAAGAGCAAACTGTAGAGTGGAATGAAGAACAACAGCGTGTCGAGGTACGAGAGGTAAAAAAGATAGGAGCCATTCTCCTCAAAGAACGAGCCATCAAAGCCACAGACAATGAAGAGGTCATCGACCTACTCATAGAGGAGCTTGAAGAGATGGGTTTAGATGCATTTAACTGGAGCACAGAGGCATTGACCCTGCGTCAAAGAGTGAACTTTTTAAACCAGAATGATGTAGGATTACCTGACTTTTTAGATGCATATCTATTGACCAAAATGGATGAGTGGTTAGCACCCTACCTTACAGGCATGAGTAGCCTACGTGAGGTCAAAGGCTTAGACCTTCACAACATCTTACGAGGCAGAATAAGCTACGAACAGACCCAAACACTAGACACTCTAGCCCCTGCCAAAATCAAGGTAGCCTCAGGCTCCAACATCGCCATAGACTACGCCAACCCCACCCAACCCATCTTGGCAGTACGTCTCCAAGAGATGTTCGGCACAGCCCAAACCCCTAGCATCCTAAACGGAAAAGTCCCCCTCATGCTACACCTACTCTCCCCAGCCAAACGCCCCATGCAAATGACCCTAGACCTCTCTAGCTTTTGGGCAAATACCTATGATGAGGTGAAGAAGGAACTCAGAGGGAAGTATAAAAAGCACTATTGGCCCGATGACCCTTTGGAGGCGGAGGCTACGAGTAGGGTTAAGAAGTGGATGTAGGATTTAAGAGTGTTTTGTTTATAATTGATAGAAAGGTATATTATGTCTAAAAAGGTTGATGAAGAAATAAATCATCTTGTGTCCGAATCTTTAGAAAAAATTGATTTAGTTATACAAAAAATATTTACATCGAACGAACATAGTAAATTATATTCTATTGAAACAATAGCTAAGGCTAAGATTTCATTAGGAGAATTCCAAAAATCTATTTTTAAAAGAAGACCTGAATTAAGACCACCTCCACCTAAAGATTACATTCCCGACCGCGAGATGACTGAAAAAGAAAAGAAATATATTAGTTCTTTATCATCAGATAAATTAAAAAAGATAGATAATGCCATTTTATTTTATGCAAAGGATAACTATTTAAAGGTAGCTAGAATAGTTGGAGATATCTTAATGGATAAAGATATACATAGTCAAAAAATCCCTGATGTCTTTTATGCAGATAGAATTCGTAGATTAGTAAAAAAAGGACTTTTAAATTCTCAGGGTAATTTACATTATATGCGTTATAGTGAAGTTAAATTAGCTAAAAATAAAAATTAATTCACTCGTTATGATGGTCTCCGTCGTAATGCACATCAGACTCTAAGTTTAAAAACCACCCACATCTACGATGCAATACACCCATACCCTTAACCCTTACGGAGAAGCTGTGAATATATGCTGATTGCTCTATGTGGTGCGAAAAATCGCACCCTACCATTTGTGCTTTTGTAGGTCGGGGTATCCTCACCCCGACAATACTTTGCATACGATAAAAATCAAAACCCTCGTGATTGAAATTGGTATCATGAAAAACCATATATATGCCGTTATAATTTGTGTCG
>Ga0256840_1002451_pt1 | contig 16278 bp, 18 predicted proteins | sample 355202metaG_FD_185969 | JGI IMG/M metagenome (GOLD analysis project Ga0256840, IMG submission 185969) | Hydrothermal vent microbial communities from Mid Atlantic Ridge, Atlantic Ocean - 355-202 | ecosystem: Environmental > Aquatic > Marine > Hydrothermal vents | place: Atlantic Ocean: Mid... | reverse complement strand
AGTATCAACAATAGCATTTTAAATAAACCTAAGGACTATGAAGATGCGGCTAAAATGCTCAAAATTCTTTCGGGGAATAAACACACAGTTATTACAGGCGTTTGTATAAATACAAAAGATAATCAAAAATGTTTTAATGCATATACTGATGTATATTTCGACAAATTAGAGCCTGATGAAATTGAATACTATATTAAAAAATTTGAACCTTTTGACAAAGCCGGAGCATACGGCATACAGGAATGGATAGGATATATTGGGATTAAAAAGATTGAAGGCTCTTATTTTAATGTAATGGGCTTGCCTGTTCAAAAGCTTTATGAAGAATTAAAAACAATTTAGGTATTAAAACTAATTTAATATTTGCTATTACACCAAACTTAAGTTAATCATTATGACAAAAAAATTATTTATTTATTTAATTGCATTTTATTTTGCTCTTATTCCTAATCTGCGTGCCGATGAAGGTATGTGGATCCCTTTATTGTTAAACAAATACAATATTAAAGATATGCAGGCAAAGGGCTTTAAGCTTACTGCCGAAGATATTTACAGCATCAACAAAGCCAGTTTAAAAGATGCCGTAATGATTTTTGGCGGAGGCTGTACTGCCGAGTTGATTTCTGACCAAGGACTTTTGATAACAAATCACCATTGCGGATTTCGCAGCATTCAAAAACACAGCTCTATAGAGCATGATTATTTAACCAACGGATTTTGGGCAATGAATAAGAGCGAAGAACTGCCCAATCAAGGATTAACGGTTACTTTTTTGGAGCGAATGGAAGATGTAACCGACAAAGTGCTGGCAAATGTAAACGATAATATGAGCGAAGAAGACCGGCAAAAAGAAGTTGCAAGGCAAATTCAAATGATTGAAATAAAAGCTGCTGAAAACGGAAAATTTGTAACGGTTGTAAAACCATTTTTTTACGGAAACCAATATTTTTTGTTTGTTCAAAAAGTTTATAAAGATGTTCGATTGGTAGGTGCACCGCCTTCGGCAATCGGAAAATTCGGTGGTGATACGGATAACTGGATGTGGCCCCGCCACACGGGAGATTTTTCAATATTCAGGATATATACTGCCCCTGACGGAAGTCCTGCGGAATATGCAGCGGAAAATATCCCCTTAAAACCTAAAAAACATTTTACTATTTCGCTTAAAGGTGTAAAAAAGGGTGATTTTACTATGGTTTTCGGTTATCCGGGCAGAACTCAGGAATATTTACCTTCGTATGCCGTTGAGCTGATTACACAGGTAGAAAATCCACACAGAATTAAAATCCGTCAGGCAAAAATTGATATAATGAACCGCTATATGGAGGCAGACCCAAGTGTGCGTATTAAATATGCAGCTAAACAAGCCGGAGTAAGTAATGCTTGGAAAAAATGGATTGGTGAAAACAGAGGCTTAAAACGTTTAGATGCTGTTAATAAAAAAAGAGCTTTTGAAGAAAAAATAACTACTTGGATGATTGAAGACCAGACACGTGCTGAAAAATACGGAGATTTATTACCCGAGTATAAAAAAATATATAAAGAATTGACGCCCTATCAATTAGCTGCCGCTTATTTTTACGAAACTTTTTACTCTTTAGATTTACCTCGTTTAGCAGCTTCTTTTTCGCGTTTAGAACAAATGCAAGCCGAAGGTAAAAGCAAGGAGGAAATTGATGCTTACAAAAAACGTTTACAGGCTTCGATAAAACGGACGTATAAAGACTACTACCAGCCGCTTGATAAAGAAATATTTGCAAAAATGATGGGCATGTATGTAGAAAATATGGACTTTAATTTCATGCCGCAAACATTACAGGATGCAAATAAGAAATTCCAAGGTGATTTCAATAGATATACCGATTATGTGTATGCAAAATCAATGTTTACCAATCAAGATAAATTAACCGGTTTTTTAAATTCATTTAACGAAAAATCATTAAAAAAATTAAATAAAGACCCTTTGTATAAACTTTACAAAGATTTTATTAATATGTATGTTGAAGTTTTACAGCCGAAAATTTCATCTTTAAATATGAAGATGAACCGGATGAACCGCCTTTGGATGCAAGCTATAATGCAATTTGAAAAGGATAAAGTTTTATATCCCGATGCTAATTTCACCCTACGTGTGGCTTATGGAAAAGTAGATGATTATTTTCCGAGAGACGGAGTTGAATATTTACCATTTACTACTTTAAAAGGAATTATTGAAAAGGATAATCCTGATATTTACGATTACCGTGTTCCTGAAAAGTTGAAAGAATTATATAAAAACAAAGATTACGGACAGTATGGCGAAAACGGTAAAATGCATGTTTGTTTTACGGCATCGAACCATACAACGGGTGGAAATTCAGGCAGCCCGGTATTAAATGCCGAAGGGCAATTAATCGGTGTAAATTTTGACCGCAACTGGGAAGGCACCATGAGCGACATTATGTACGACCCTGATATGTGCCGGAACATTTCATTGGATATCCGTTATGCCTTATTTTTAATTGATAAATATGCGGGTGCAGGATATTTAATTGATGAAATGACTATTGTGAAATAGAATACATGGCTATATGGCTGAATTGTTAAATGGCTAATTGTTAAAACTTGCTTACTGCTATAGAGCAAGTTTTAGCAATAGTTTAATAAAACCTTAAATCCACAGCTATTTTTTTCGCTATGCCGTAGAAGATAGTTGTAGATTTAAGGTAAAATATAAACCAACAAACGATAATTTTTGAACAATAAATATTATAACGCTTTATAAACTTTATGGCATTATATATTCGTACCAACGGAAGAGGAAATGCTTGGCCTGTTCCCTTAGGAAAAAAGCATCCTTTTTATGATAAAAATAATTTTGAAGATATAGCAAATGCTTCATTTTCAATCATTCAAAGCCCTGATAAATCAACTATTGAAAAAGAATTATTGATCGATGCAGGACATGGTGCTATTCAATATTTAATCAGGCACGGAAACCGTATTCCTGATGCTGTTTTTTTAACACATCCGCATATCGACCATACCCTTTCAATTGATTGGATAGTGCAAAGTAATTGGCGACAAAGCGGAAAAAAATTTCCGGTTTATGCAAGCCCGCTTTGTTGGGAGCAAACTTTAAGCAATTTTCCACAAATTGCCCATATGGTTGAATTTAAACCCTTGTTGCCGGCTAAATCCGTTCAAATATCTGAATTTGATGGAATACAAGTACGTTTTTATCCGGTTTTTCATGGCGAAAGTGCTGCCGGTGCAGGTATGTTGCTTTTTGAATATCTAAATAAAAAAATGCTTTTTACAGGCGATATTTTACTACCGCTATTGCGAAAAACCGATTTTGAATATTTACAAAATTGTGATGTGCTCTATACAGATGCCAATAATCGTTACCCCTATCCTAACAGTAATCACTGGTCGATACTGCGCCCCGAATTGATAGACGAAAAACCTTCAAAATTTTTAAATGATTGGTTAAAAAGCAAAGGCAACAAATTTAATTGGCTAATCAGACCAAATTTACCCTTAAAATTTAATAAAACCATACACGGATATTTTAACAAGTTTCTTGAAGAAGCCTATTCCGGCAATGAATTAAGTTTATCGGTATTTGATTTTAGCAAACAAATTAATGCAAAAAAGGTATTTTTGGTACATTACAGTGGAGGAGAAGATTTTAAACATTATGGTAAAGAAATTTTCAATGCTACTGAATTACAGAATTTTGTTGATACAAAAGCGAAACAAAGCGGCTTAAATACAAAATTTGTGGTTCCGGAAGTTGGTAACTGGGAGTTTATTTATTAAAACGGTATTTCACCAAAATGAATTAAAATATCATTTAACAATTTAAGCGAAAAGTACCTGTTGTTTTCAAGCCATATTTTAAAATATTTTTTTAATTCATAAATTAAAGCTTTTTCTTTGGCTTTAATCAATAAACCAATAGACCCAATACAATTAACATTTAATGATTCAGCAATGGATCTGGCTTTACTATCGTCAATTAATAAGAAGTCTGCATTAAGCTCTTCGAATAAAATAACCGATTCTGATTCACCGTAATCCATTACAACCAATAAATGATTTAAAGAAGTTATGTTCCGGACATGACTCTTTAAATCAAAATTTAAACTATTAGCTAAAGATATGCCTTCATATTTATTCAATTCTTCCCAAACTGCATTTGCAATATAAAACTCATCAAATAATTTTTCTAAAAGTTCAAGTTGATTAATAACTGCTAATGAAATTATAACACCAGTATCTACAACTACCTTTTTCATTTACAAATCTTTCATTTTATCAATGTCGGATATGACTTGTTCTAATGGAATTTTTGAAATAGGAATATTGTTATCAGTAAGAATACGTTCAAACTCATAACGATTTAAACCCGAAAGTTGAACTGCCTTGCCAATGGTTAATTTACCCTCTTTAAATAACTCAACGGCAATTATCGTTTGAAATTGAATTTTCAACTCTTCTTTCGATTTATTTAACGCAACAAATATATCTGAACTAATGCTTACAGGGATTGTGATTTTTTTCATTTTTCTTCAATTTATTCAAATTTAAGCAAATTTTAATATTTAACCAAAAGTAAAACGAACAAAAAAGCCGGAAACTAAATCCGGCTCTAAAAATTTTTATACTTCAAATATTCTTATTTTGTCATAATGTTAATATGATTCATTAAATCTTCTTTATATGATTTTGCAATGGGAATGCTTTTGGTTTCACCTTTTATCTTCATAATGATAGCATTGTCTTCAATCATTTCGATTTTTGTTAAATTAACTATATAGGAACGATGAACACGTGCGAACATTTTCGGAGGCAATTTATTAATAATTGCTTTCATGGTAAAATGAATGGTATATTTATTTGTAAAAGTATTGATAATCACGTAGTTTTCGAGTGCTTCAACCCATAAAATATCTTCATATTTTAAACGAACTAATGAGGAAGAACTGCTTTTGATAAAAATACCATCTTCGGCTGTTGATTCGCTATCGCTTTCTTTAATACGCGAGCGTGCTTTTTCGGCAGCTTTAAAAAAACGGGTATATGAAATCGGTTTTAATAAATAATCAACCACATCGTATTCAATGGCTTCCAATGCGTATTTATCTTTTGCAGAGATAACAATAATTTGAGGTAGCTTTTTTAAAGTTTTAATAAACTCAACACCACTCATTTCCGGCATCTCGATATCTAAAAAAATTAAATCTATATCATGCTCGGTTTGCATATCGTTGAGTGCATCAATAGCATTGTCATAAGCACCTTTAAATTCAAGAAAATCAGTTTTTTTACTATATTTTTCTATCAATAATCTTGAAACTTTGTCATCATCAATTACAATACAATTCATCTTTTGTTCTTTAGTTAATTAGATTAAATCAGTAACAAATTTATAAATATATACCGACATTTAAAAGTTTAAGTGTTTATTTTTAACGATTTTATAATTTGTTCCTTAAAAAAATATACGCTTAATCATCAATTTGCTCAAAGCTTATCATGTAAAATATCCTATTAATCAAAAAACATATAAAAATAAAATATCCATACACCGTTCTGTTTGTCTGTACCTCATTCTATCATTTATTAATATATTTGTATTGTAAACTGTTAAGATTAATTATATTTGCAAAACCAACATATAAATACAGAATAATGAAGCAGATTACTTTCACCTTATCATTACTTTTCTTTTTTAACTTTTTAATTTTTTCGCAAGATGGAATGCTCGACGAAGATGCATTGGTAAATGCCGATGAATATTTATCTTTACACGAAGCACTAAAAAATCCGGAAAGAGTTTATAAACTCAACCTTAGCGATATGCAATTAGATGAATTTCCGATGGAAATTTTACAATTGCCCAATCTGCAAATTCTTGATTTATGGCAAAATAATATTGACAGTATTCCACCTGCAATTCAAAATCTTACACACCTACAATACATTAATCTGGGGAATAACAAAATTAAAAAACTTCCCGTTGAAATCGGTAATATGATTAACTTAATCATGCTGGATTTAGAAGGTAACGGATTAGAAGATTTACCTGAAAATATTGGTGATTTAAGGTTTTTACAAAATCTTTCTCTTGGTGAAAACAAACTGAAAAAACTACCTCAATCAATTAGTAAATTAAGAAACTTACGCGATTTAAGCCTATGGGAAAATCAATTAGAAGAATTGCCTGAAAATATTGGTAATTTGACCAATCTGCAAAGCTTTGATTTATCAGAAAATAAATTAAAAAAATTACCAAATTCAATCGGTAATCTTAAATATTTAAAAATTTTTGATATTCATTCCAATAAATTAAGCCACTTACCGCAGGAGGTTGGTGAAATGAGCATGTTGTCTTATTTTGACGTATCAAACAATATGCTTGAAAGTGTACCGTCTTCCTTAGGAAATGCACGTGCTTTACAGATGCTTTACCTTCAAAACCAACTAAATGAAGCCGGAAAGCCTTGCTTAAAAACATTGCCCGGCGCTTTAGGCGATTTAAAAAATTTACGTCAAATTAATCTGTCAAATACCGGACTAACTGCTGTACCGGTAAATTTCGGGTATATGCATGATTTACAAATACTTGATTTATCAAAAAATGAGCTGGTCGAAATTCCTTCGGCGCTCGGAAAATTAAAAAACCTGCGCGAACTGAATTTATCGGAAAATAATATAAAAATAATTCCAACGCCATTGGGCAAATTGCCCAACCTGGTACAACTATTTTTGCAAGATAATGAAATTGAAGAGCTTAGTCCGGCTATAGCTAATCTTTCAAAATTAAAAGAACTGGATGTAAGTGCCAATAAAATAAAAACACTGCCAACATCATTTGCAAAATTACAGAATCTGCAAATAATAAATCTTTCGGATAATGAGTTTACTGAGTTTCCACAAATTTTGCTGAAAATAAAAAAAATAAAATCGATTAATTTAAAATCGAATAAATTAAGTAAAATACCTGATGAAATAAGCAAAATGCAACAATTGGAATATTTGAATTTAAGAGACAATAATTTACCCGATGAAGAAATTGACCGACTTAAGAAACTGTTGCCGGAAGATGTTAAAACAAGGTTTTAAGCTTTATTTTCGTAAACTATGAAAAATATTTTTATCATTGCTCTTGTTTCCCTTATTCTTTATAGTTGTGGCAGACAATCCGAATTAATTTCAGTTAGTGCCAAACAATTAGTTTCCGACTACAAAACAAGTACCCATTACGGAAATCGTAAATATCGTGGTAATGCGCTAATCGTAGAAGGAACCATTGCCGAGTATTTTCGTAATAATAAAAATGAAATCAGTATTGTTTTACGCGAGAAAAATCAAAAAACCGGTGTAAAATGTAATTTAATACGTTCGGATAAACAAATTAGCAAACCTTTAAAATATGGCCAAAAAATCAGAATAAAAGGAATCTGCCTCGGTTTAAAAGAAGATAATATTGTATTGCAAAACTGCTTTATTATGAAATAAAAATCTTTTACAAACACCTACTTTACAACAATACAAATGTTTTTTACATTTTGTTTTTTACAGAAAAAACGGTAAAAAATTTCATAAAAAAATTAAATCTTTGCTTATAGCTACATAATGAATAAGATAGCAAATCAGAATACCGTTTTTATTGATGCATTAATAGCAAATTCGCACTTTACCCGAACAAAATAGAATTTATTTGGCAGCAATTTTGCAATAACAAGTATGAAAACAGAATGTTTGTAATTAGTTCTTTTATAAAGAATTACGCAACTTTAACAAATGCAAAAAATACAGGAAAGAATATAAAGTTTGTAAGACAATTTGTAAAAAACAAAGATTAATTTCAAAAAAGAATGAAAAAAATATCGCTATACATATTATTATTTGTAACAGGTATTGTTCTTGGTTTCTATTTTTTTCAAGGTGCTAATTTTTGCCCGGAAAAAAATTACCTTGCCGTAGATAAACCGGTACATCAACAAAAACAAAATTTCCGGTACTCATCTCTTGCTATGTTGGGGAGAGCGGTAATTGTAAACGGAAGAATAGAAGAAGCCTATAAAAACAAGAATAATGAGCTGGTGCTTTATATTGATGTTGAAAATATCCCTGTAAAAGTAAGTTGCACCTTAAAAAATACCGACAAACAGATAAAAACTCCGGTAAAATTGGGTGAAATAATATCGGTAAAAGGTAATTTCATGCGTCTTGACGAGCGTATGGAACTAAAAAAATGCCTGATACTGAGAAGAGAAAACTAATACTTTCATAACACAGCTTTTCGGAGCTGTTTTTTTTGCAAAATATCCCTTGCAACAAAGCCGATTTATAATACAATCGAAAATCGTTTTACCCTACCCAAAATGTTATGATATATATCATATTTGTTTTTTTGATTTTTAAATGCCACTCTCTTAAATTTGTATGTATAGCTTGACTTAGGAAAACTATTAGCCATATTCTTTTTAAAAAACAAATATAAAAACATTAAGGTTTAAAAATCAGGTTAATATACAAATTAAATATTATGAAATATACTGAAATTGAAATTAATCAAAATAAGATTGAGTTTCACAACTCAATCTTAGGTATTGAAAAAATTATTTTTAACGAAAAAGTAGTTTCAATAAAATTTTCGATATTAGGAACTATCCATAATTTTAAAATTGAACAAGATGATTTTAAAATTACAACTAAATATCAACTTTTTTCTTGGAATAATGTGGAACTAATTATTGAAAGAAATAATGAGAAAATCTATGATAAATACATTCCTACAAATACCAAACACAGAATAATATGGTTCATAATCGGAATTGTTATTGGAGTGCTGATTTCCAAAATTGATTTTTAACTTATGGAATTGGCAGAAAGAATGCAGATACCTGTGTAAAATATGGTAACTTAAAAAATTAAACCCAGATTAATTGAATCCATGTAAAGAAAAAATTAAGTTTTCACTAATTAAGTATATTAATTATTATTCTGTATTACTACGGTAAATCAACTGATGCCCGCCAGCATTTATATCAAACCAGTTTGTTCCCGTTTATGCCTTCGGTTAGTTACAATTTTAAATTTTAAAAATGAAAAAAATATCTATAGTTATAATATTCATTTTTTTAAGCCCTAACTTAAAAAGCCAAGATGCCTTATTTGCAATAATTTCAAAAGTTAATCTTTCAATGGCTTATAAAAGCGCTATTGTGATTAACAATCCATACCATCAACTTAAAACACTGGATACTTACATCGGTTACAAATTTAAAAATCAATGGTCATTAGGCTTAAATACAGGTTACAGTAAACACAATGATAAAATACATTATTACAATACGTTAATGACGGGTGTAGGTTTCAAATATTTTCTATTTCATAGGAAAAATTTTTACGATAAAGCCATCGGACTTATACCTTATATAAATTTTAACTATGCAATGACTAATGAAAATACTACTGAGCACGATTATATTTATTATGATATGGGTATAAATATAGTTTATCCCAAATTTCCTCTATTGTTTGTCGGCATGGGATTGTGCCAAAATTTTTATTTTGATAATCGAAATAATTTAATTTCAGGATATTTATCAGTAGGTTTTCGATTTTAATAAAAAAGTTTAAGCCTTCTTGTTTTCAATATATTTATAAGATAACTCATAAGCCTTATACAATAAATATCCGATTAAAATACCCAGTAAAGTCCCTCCCAAAATATCTCCGGGATAATGAACACCAAGATAAATACGACTGTATGAAACAAAAGCTGCCCATATAAAAATAAACCAAGTATATTTTTTATTTTTAAAAAAAGGAGCCGTAAAAGCAGCAAAAGCAAAAGTATTGGCAGCATGTGATGATACAAAACCGTATTGTCCTCCACAATGTGCTTTTACAATATGTACTAAACCGGCTATTTCGGGATTATGACAAGGACGCAAACGTTCAAAAACTTTTTTAAATAAATGAACAGATATTTTATCGGCAAACAAAACCACCAATATCAAAAAAAACAAAACAATAAAACCTTTCCATTTATAATTTTTAAACACAAAAAACAAAACTAAAGCATACAATGGCACCCAGGTTGCCGTAGCACTGGTGTACCACATAATTGTATCCCAAAACGGATTGTGTAAACCATTTAAAAACAAAAACAGTTGAGTATCTAAAGCAATAAGTTTTTCTAACATATGGTGTTCATTTATAAATTAAGGGATATTTTGAAAGTCATCAGATGAATTGTTTATTAAGTGCTAAAACAATAATATATTTCTACTGAATTTGCAAGTTGATTCATCAGATGACTTTCTCAAAAACAGCTATTTGTTAATTTCCATCCACAAAATGTCTTTCAACTCCTGCAAACCCTGTTGGGCGACCGATGAAATAAATACCGAAGGTATATCCGGTAAATCTTTACTTAACTCAGCCTTTAATTCGTCATCTAATAAATCGGATTTTGTAACTGCCAAAACTCTACGTTTATCCAATAATTCAGGATTATATTGTTCCAATTCTTTTAGCAAGATTTCATATTCTTTACGTATCGCTAAATTTTCGGCAGGCACCATAAATAAAAGCACCGAATTACGCTCAATATGCCTTAAAAATCTCAATCCTAACCCTTTACCCTTTGATGCACCTTCAATAATACCGGGAATATCAGCCATTACAAAAGATTTATCATCGCGATAGCCTACAATCCCGAGATTTGGAACAAGAGTAGTAAACGGATAATCGGCAATTTTAGGCTTTGCAGCCGATATAGTAGATAATAAAGTCGATTTACCTGCATTCGGAAAACCTACCAAACCAACATCTGCCAGAATTTTTAATTCTAATATTTTCCATCCCTCTTCACCTTCCTCCCCGGGTTGTGCATAGCGTGGAGCTTGATTGGTAGCCGTTTTAAAGTTTGCATTTCCCAAACCTCCGCGCCCTCCTTTTATCAGTATCTGTTCTTCGCCATCTTCGGTAATTTCAAAAAGCATTTCACCGGTTTCGGCATCTTTGGCAACAGTCCCAATAGGTACTTCTAAATAAATATCTTCACCATCGGCACCGGTTTTCAGACTTCCTAGCCCGTTACCCCCATCACCAGCAAAAATATGTTTACGGTATTTTAAATGCAAAAGTGTCCACATTTGTTTATTCCCTCTAAGGATAATATCTCCACCTCTGCCACCATCGCCACCATCGGGTCCTCCTTTGGCAGTCATCCGCGATCTGAGAAAATGAGCAGAACCTGCCCCTCCTTTACCGGACCGACAAAATATTTTAACATAATCTACAAAATTTGAGCTAGCCATTTGGAGTTTAAAATTTAGATTTTAGAAAAGGTTCTAAAAATTGAAAATAAGTTTGATTTCTTTGGTAATTTTTTCAAAAACAGTTTCCGGTTTAGCACTTCCGTCAATAACAATTAATTTATTTTGATTTTTATAAAAATCAATAACAGGTTTTGTTTTTTCTTTATAAATATGAAACCTTTTACGAACCGTATCCGGATGTTGATCTTCACCTCTGCCTAATTGTTTTGCACGTTCCATAATACGGCTAAAAGCAAGTTCTTCAGTTATATCCAACAAAAAAGCAAAGTCAAGATTTGTTTTTCGCTCTTGTAAAATTCGGTCTAAAATTTCTGTTTGAGATAAAGTTCGCGGAAATCCATCAAAGATAAAGCCTTTTGCATTCTTATGCCTGTCCATATTTGCTACTAATAATTGGGCGGCTTGTTCATCAGTAACAAATTCACCTGCATCCATTCCTTTACGAATTTTTTCTCCCAACTCAGTTTTTCGTGCCATCTCATCACGCAACATATTGCCTGTTGAAAGATGTATCAAGCCCATATTCTTAACAATCAAGTTCGATTGAGTACCCTTACCGGCACCCGGAGCACCAAAAATTACAATATTCAACATTTTCTTTTTTTACCAAGGCTTATTTAACAATTTTATAAATATGCTTTAAGTTTCTTCCGTATCCGTTATAATCTAAACCATAACCAACAATAAAATCATTAGGAATTTTCATACCGATATAATCAATCGGTTTTCCGGTTTGATAAGCATCGGGTTTAAAAAGAAAAGTAGCAATTTTTATTTCAGCAGGTTCATATCCTTTTAATTGTTTGATAATATTTTCCATAGTAAAACCGGTATCAATAATATCTTCAATTACAACAACGGTTTTATTTTGAATATCTTCGTTGATTCCGATTAATCTTTTTACCGTGCCGCTGGAAGATGTTCCCACGTATGAAGCCAGCTTTAAAAAAGAAATCTGTGAAGGAAAGTTTATGTTTTTATATAAATCGGAAGCAAACATGAAAGCTCCGTTTAAAATTCCCAGAAAAATTACATCTTTACCTGCCAAATCCTTATTCAGGCGGTCTGCTACTTTTTCAATAGCTTCTTGAATTTGATCATGTGAAATAAAAATTTCAAATTCTTTATCTAATATCTTAACTCTTTTGCTCATTTGTAAGTTTTACTCTAAATTTGTCGTGTATGAATAAATTAATAGTTAAAGTTCATTATAAAAAGCACAAAGATACAAAAAATGACAGATTATAAATGATAATTCGTGAATTATAAGACAGCAAACATATAATTAGAAAATAATAAGTTTTACTTTAATCAACCATTTTAAAATTCTTAAATTTTTAGCAATGAAGCCATTAGTAAGTATTATCATGGGAAGTACATCAGACTTACCCATTATGGAAAAAGCAGCAAAAATTTTGAATGACTTCAAAATACCTTTTGAAATAAATGCCTTATCGGCACATCGCACTCCGCAACAAGCAATGGATTTTGCACGTGGTGCTTATGATAGAGGCATTCGTGTAATAATTGCTGGCGCCGGTGGAGCTGCCCATCTTCCGGGGGTGATTGCCGCATTAAGTCCGATACCGGTTATTGGGGTGCCCATTAAAGCATCTATTTCAATTGATGGTTGGGATTCAATTTTATCTATTTTACAAATGCCTCCGGGTATTCCTGTGGCAACTGTCGGCTTAGATGGCGCTATGAATGCAGGTATTTTGGCTGCACAAATCTTAGCCGCCGGTAATGAAGAAATTCTTAAAACGGTAAAGGAATACAAAGCCGGCTTGGAAAAGAAAATAGTAAAAGCCAACGAAGACCTAAAAAAAGTAAAATTTGAATATAAAACAAATTAGCTGAAAAGTAAACCCTCGGCTATTTTTATACCGATGGTTTTATAAATACACTCATCAGTGCCATTAGGGGAACAAATCAAAATTATTAAAAATCCATGTACAAAAGCACAATCATATTATTGATAATATTGTTTATCAATGTTCAACTAAAATCACAAATTGATTTTTTTGGAGGACGAGCAATTGGTGTGTCCAATGCATCACTTACCTATCAAGATAATTGGGCGCAACTGAATAATCAGGCAGGTTTATCTTCTTTAGAAGATATTACTGTAAGTGCCGGCTTTACAAATGCTTATTTTGTTAAAGAATTGAGTACTAATACTATTGCCTTAGGTTTACCTGTAAAAGGTGGAGTATTTGGTTTAAATTATACCTATTTCGGCTACTCAAAATTTAATCAAAATAAAATAGGTTTAGCCTATGCTATGCAATTGGGTAAAAGAATTTCGGCAGGTATGCAAATTAATTACCTTTATACGCACATCGAGGGCGAGTACGGTGCTAGCGGTGTTGCATACGGAGAAATTGGAATACTTAGCCAACCCATTGATAATTTATTTATTGCAGCACATATCTCTAATTTTTGGCATACAAAATATACCGATTATACAGATATTTACATACCTATGATTTTTCGTATCGGAGCAGGATATTTACTGTATCAAAAAGCACTGCTAAGCATTGAGTTTGAGAAAGATTTTGAACAAGACTTGATTTTTAAAAGCGGTTTGGAGTTTGATTTAAATAAGCAATTTTTCTTTCGTTTTGGAGTAGCCACAAACCCAATGGTTTTTTCATTTGGTTTCGGATATAAAATAAAAACATTTAAAGCTGATATAGCCTTTTCAAAACATCCCGTTTTAGGTTATTCACCGGCAATTAGTTTAAATTATGCTTTTCATAAAAATAAATAAGCCCAAAAGTGAAAATTAAAGCAACAATTTTTCTGAAAAAATTATTATTCATAAGCATTTTGAGTTTTACATTTACAATCGTTAGCCATGCTCAAAATCCGGTAATTGATGATTTAATTGAGCAAATTGTCAGTAAAACAGGTGCCGAAGATGCAGATTTCTCTACATTAGTTGAAGATTTGAACTACTACCTGCAAAACCCTTTAAATTTAAATGCCGCTACTACCGAAGAATTGGAAAAACTACATCTTTTAGACGAAATTCAAATACAAAATTTACAAAAATATATTCAATCGGTAGGGCAAATGCAAACTATATACGAGTTGCAACTGATTGACGGCTTTTCGGATAAAACCATCAGAGATATCTTACCTTTTGTTAAAGTGGAAAAAATTCGCGAACAAGAAAAAATATCTTTGAAGAAAGTAATTCAACGCGGAAAGCATTTATTTTTAACCGAAACACGTTTTGTATTGCAAACGCAAAAAGGCTATCTAAATGTGCCGGACAGTATTTTGGAAGAGAAACCAAATTCGGTCTATCAAGGAGACCGTTTTAAATTTCTAAACCGCTATCGTTTTAATTACAAAGACCGTATTTTTGCTGGAATTACTGCTGAAAAAGATCCGGGCGAAGCTTTTACAAATTACGGTTTTGATTTTTACTCTGCTCATTTACAATTAAATAATTTTGGTGTTTTTAAAAACATCACCGTAGGTGATTATCAAGTAAATTTTGGGCAAGGATTAATTGCCTGGTCAGGTTTTAGTTTGGGCAAATCATCTGAAACACAAAATATTCGTAAAAAAAATCAAGGCTTGCGCCGATATACTTCTACCAATGAAAATTTATTTATGCGCGGCGGTGGAGCTACAGTTAAACTCGACAATTTTGAAATTAGCGGATTTTACTCAAACAAAAATATTGATGCTAACTTAACAACACCGGATACTTTAGAAACAGAGGATTTAATTACCACAATTTTAAATACCGGCTACCATCGCACTTTATCGGAAATAGGCGATAGAAAAGCCATAAACGAAATTGTTTACGGCTCAAACATTACTTATAAAGGCAAAAATTACAAATTAGGAGCAAGCTATATAGCATACCAATTTAGTAAAAACATTGAACAATCAGCAAAACCTTATAAATTTTTTGATTTAACAGGAAACAGAAGCACAAACTATAGTATTGATTATCAATTCTTTTTTCAAAAATTTAGCTTTTTTGGCGAAACAGGCATGTCGGCAAACGGCGCGCTTGCCACATTAAACGGCTTATTGCTAAGCATTGTTCCGCAATTATCCCTTTCGGTGCTGCAAAGGTATTATCAGCCCGAATTTCATGCATTGTACGGCAGTTCTTTTGCCGAAGGCAGTAAAAACAGTAACGAAACAGGTTGGTACTATGGTTTAACGTTTCATCCGGTACGGAATATTCAAATATCGGCTTATGCTGATGTTTACCGTTTTCCGTGGTTACGTTACGGGATTAGTGCCCCTTCGTTTGGCAACGATTATCTCCTGCAAATTGATTATCATGCAGGATATGATGTCGATATGTATTTTCGCTGGAAAAACGAAACAAAAATGCATAATGTCTCAGGTGACTATATTGGTATTCGCCCTTTAGAAGAACAACAAAAGCAATATTTCCGTTATCATTTAGTTTATCGTTTAAATAGGCATATTAGCTTGCGTAATCGAGTTGAGTTTTCCGTTTTTAATGCCGATAGTACCGAAATCGGTTTTATGGCTTATCAAGATGTAAATTATTCTTTTGATTTTCCTTTAAGCCTTAATTTTCGTTTTGCTATTTTTGATGCAAGCTATAATGCTCGTATCTATGCTTATGAGAATGATTTGTTGTATAATTTTTCAATTCCGGCATATTTTAATAAAGGAACACGGGTGTATTTAATGTTAAAGTATAAAATTGCCGACTTTTTAACTGTCCGCATGCGATATGCACATTATTATTATGCAGATAAAGACGTAATTGGTTCTGCATTAAATGAGTTGGAAGGAAATTACATCTCCGAGTTAAAGTTTCAGTTAAAGTTCCGGTTTTAAGTATCCTTAAACCTGCAGCTTTGTTCGTAGCGAAAACCAAATACTTGTTCGACTTTTGGCAGATGTGTGTTAGTATTGGTGT
>Ga0256840_1002450_pt1 | contig 16280 bp, 22 predicted proteins | sample 355202metaG_FD_185969 | JGI IMG/M metagenome (GOLD analysis project Ga0256840, IMG submission 185969) | Hydrothermal vent microbial communities from Mid Atlantic Ridge, Atlantic Ocean - 355-202 | ecosystem: Environmental > Aquatic > Marine > Hydrothermal vents | place: Atlantic Ocean: Mid... | reverse complement strand
TCGCTCTCTATACGGTGTTTGGAGTTTCTTGCTTTGAGTGTTTTTATCTCATTGCGAAGTTTATTAAGCTCTTCTGTTAAAATATCAACATTTCCTAAGGCACGCTGGAGTTGCACTTGATATTTTCGGATAAGAATTTCTGCTTCTTGGAGGGTCAGCTTCATCATCTCATTGCTACGCTGCTCTTTTTGAGTGATACTTTTAAAATAAAACATCTTTACAAATAAAAAGATAGCTATCAATGAAATAATAGTGAGTAGTGACCATTGCAGAAACATTTTTATCCTTCTATTGCTTCGATTTTATCGACACGACCACAGTGGCGACCGCCTTCAAAGCTAGAAGCTAACCAAGAATCTATAATAGACTCAGCAACCCCTTGCCCTACGATACGCTCTCCAAAACAGAGAATATTTGCATCATTATGTTGGCGTGCAACTTGCGCTGTATAAGCATCATGACAGAGTGCCGCACGAATCCCATGAAAACGATTTGCACTCATACTCATGCCAATCCCCGAACCACAGATAAGAATCCCCTGCGTCCCTGCTTCATCTAAAACACTCTGAGATACTTTAATAGCAAAATCAGGATAATCAACACGCTCTTTGCCATAAGGCCCTAAATCAACAACTTCATGCCCCTTTTCTTTTAAAAGTTTACATGTAAAGTCTTTTAAATCGACCCCTGCATGATCCGTTGCAACAAAAAATTTCATCAAATATTCCTTATAATTTTCTCTTGTTTTGGCATTTTACACTATTTTGGCTTGCAAAGCTTAATAACTGATTTTTACAAAAGAAAAATGCTTGTCTTGAAGTCTTTTTATCTATAATTTTTAATACATCATAGCAAATTTATTAATTAAATTGCAGATTAAATTTGTATAAATACTTTTTTCAAGGAGAATAAGACTATACTTAAACTAAAGAAAAAAATTGAGGACGACATATGGATAAAAATATTCAAAACAGTTATGAAATTGATGGGGAGCTTGTTAGTCTTACTGAATTGAAAAATGTATATAAGGCATTTAAGCTTGGCAAAAAACCCTTAAGCAAAGCAGATGAAAAGCGTGCTCAAGAACAGATTTTAAAACCTTATCAAGCAGAACTTATCAAGCTTCAAAAACACCTCGAAAATACTAATCAGAAGATGACTATACTTTTTGAAGGACGTGACGCGGCAGGCAAGGGTGGTACGATTCGTCGTGTGACTCGTTATATGGATGAAAAGCATTATCGCATTGTTGCGCTTGGTAAGCCTACGCAGGAGCAACAATCTCAATGGTTCTATCAAAAGTATATTCAACACTTTCCAAAAGGTGGGGAGATCGTTCTTTTTGATAGAAGTTGGTATAACAGAGCGATGGTTGAGTCTGTTTTTGATTTTTGTACTAAAAAAGAGTACGATGATTTTATGAAAGGCGTAAAAGGCTTTGAAAAAGATTTAACTCGTCAAGGGACTATTTTGATTAAACTCTACTTTTCAGTCACTAAAGATGAGCAAGCAAGACGCTTTGAGCGACGAAAAACTGATCCTTTACGACAGTGGAAGTTAAGTGAGATTGATATGCAAGCACAAGAACGATGGGATGATTTTACTGAGACTAAGTACAATATGATAAAGCAGACACATTCTCATAACGCGCCATGGGTTGTCATACGATCTAATGATAAGCAAAAAGCACGTCTTGAAGCTATGAAGGTGATTTTAAACTCTGTTGATTACAAAGGGCGTGATGAAAACTTAAACTATGCTCTCGATTCAGAAATTGCAATTTCAGGTGCAAGAGAGATAGAGATTATGGATTCACAGATAACAAGTAATGGAAAATTTATAGGATAATAAATGTCAAAAGCAAAAAAAAGAGAAGATGTAGAAAACAGAACAGAAAAAGTTCAGATTTGGGTTAAAAAAGAGACACTAGAGTATGAAAAAGAGTTAGCAAAACTTCAAGTAGAGCTCCTTAAGTTTCAAAACCATGTCAAAGATGCAGGTCTAAAAATCTTAATGATTTTTGAAGGACGTGACGCGGCAGGCAAGGGTGGTACGATAAAAAGAATTACCGAACATCTAAACCCTAGAGGTGCTCGTGTTGTTGCTCTTGAAAAGCCGAGTGACATAGAGAAGACGCAATGGTATTTTCAGAGATATGTGACACACTTACCTGCTGCAGGTGAAATTGTTATCTTTGATAGAAGTTGGTACAACCGTTCTATGGTTGAGCCCGTTATGGGATTTTGTACAGAGAGGCAACATCATAAGTTTTTAAAAGATGCTCCTGAATTTGAAAATATGATTGTTGATGAAGATATAAAAATTTTCAAATTTTACTTTTCAGTTTCTAAAGCAGAACAAGCCAAGCGTTTTAAGGCAAGAGAAACAGATCCGCTTAAGCAGTATAAACTCTCTCCTGTAGATAAGGAGTCACAAAAACTGTGGGACGAGTACTCTCTTGCAAAATTTATGATGCTTAGCGCAACACACACAGAAAAAGCGCCTTGGACTATCGTAAAGAGTGACAACAAGAAAAAAGCGCGCATTAATACTATCAAGCATATTTTAAATTTTGTAGATTATCCTAACAAAATAGATGCAAGTGAAATTCTTGTTGATAAAGATATTATTGTGTATGGGCGAGATGAAGCTATCGCTATGGAGAAGATGTTTAAGTTTTCGATGAAGCAAGACTGAATTTTCTTTCTTGCATTTTCTATCGCACAATTTGGGTTTAATCATAGTAATACCGTTGTAATGGTACAATCAGAATTGGGAATTACATCCCTGTGATTGAATATCCACTTTTTTTGTGAAAAGGCGAAAAGGGGTCAAAGAAAAAGGGTTCGGGTTATAATTATAACTATTGTTAATCACAGGGGTGTAACTTTCAAGACGGAGATTTCCGATACGCATATCACCCGTAGGTGATGTTGCGAAACGTAGCATTAAGATTCCTAAAATAATTTTGCAAATAGTAGCACTTAGGTACTTATAATGTGCTAATGAATAAAGAATTATTTGAGTAGAATTCGCATAAAAAAAGGATATTGATGGCTTTAGCGATAATGTGTTCTAGTGGTGATGCACCAGGAATGAATCCTGCAATTAAAAAGTTTGTAGATCATACCCATAAAAAAAGGTGTAGATTCTTATCTCATTTATGATGGTCTTGAGGGACTTATTGACAACAGTATTGAAAAAGCAAGTTATCAAAAAGTCGCTGGCATTATGCACAATGGAGGGACTATTCTTCGTTCATCTCGCTCAAAACATTTTTTTGAAGACAAATACCGTCGTCAAGCTTTCAATAATCTTCAAGCTCATGGGATTGAAGGTCTTGTTGTTTTAGGTGGTGATGGCTCTTTTCGTGCGATGGAGCGCTTTAGTTCAGAGTATGATCTAAATTTTGTGGGTATTCCTAGCACTATTGATAATGATATTTATGGCACAGAGTATTGTCTAGGTGTAGATACTGCCTTAAATGTTATCCGTGATGCACTTGATAAGATTCGTGATACGGCGGCTTCTTTTAAACGAGCTTTTATTGTTGAAGTTATGGGACGTGATTGTGGCTACTTGGCTATTGTCTCGGCTATGGTTAGTGGGGCTGAAGTGTGCGTTATTCCTGAGCTTCCTTTTGAGCATGAAAAGTTAGGCAAACGTTTAGCTTATGAGGTAAAAAATGGTAGAAATTATATCATTGCCGTAGTTGCGGAGGGAACAGGGAAGACTACAGAAGTTTACAACTGGATACAAGACGAGATAGGCTTAGAGACACGTGTAAGTATCCTAGGACATATCCAACGCGGAGAATATAGAAAAGCACAACGTTTCTTTTGAAGAAGCTCAATCTGTTTTTGATGATGATAATGCAAGATTGATTTTTGACCCTGACCATTCTGAGGATGAAGATAGATTTATATTGCTTGGATTAAGTTGTTCCTTAAAAATTCTTGTAGTAGTTCATTGCTATAAAGATGAACAAAATATTATTCGTCTTATTTCAGCAAGAAAAGCTACAAAACCTGAAAAAAAAAGCTACAAGGAGATGTTATGAGAGAAGAGTATGACTTTAGTAATTCTATAAAAAACCCGTATGCAAAACATGTTAAAAAGCAGATTTCAATTCGTATTGAGACTGATACTATTGATTATTTTAAAGATTTAGCGAAAGAAACTGGAATTACATATCAAAATTTAATCAATTCTTATCTAACGGAGTGCGCGCATAAGCATATCAAACCAGAACTAAAATGGGCTTAGCAAAAAGAGTATAACTAATTACACCCCTATGATTGAATATCCTGTGATTGAATATCCTGTGATTGAATATCCACTTTTTTTGTGAAAAGGCGAAAAGGGGTCAAAGAAAAAGGGTTCGGGTTATAACTATAACTATTGTTAATCACAGGGGTGTAACTTAACTAATTCATGCAAAACTCTCTTGAGTTTTGCTATAATAAGTCAAACACTCTCTAAAAGGATAAATTATGCAACTTCAACCAAATTATATAATTGATAATCACAACCATAAAATAGCAGTTCAATTAGATATAGAAACTTATGAAAAAATCACAGATGTACTAGAAGACTATGCACTTTTTAAATTTATGGATGAAAATAAAGATGATGAAAAATTATCTTTAAAAGATGCAAGAGCATTATATGCTTCACTAAAAGAAGATTCTTAAAAAGCATGGAAGTTGAATATAGAAAAAAGTTTTTAAAAGAGCTCTCAAAGCTACCAGAAGAATATGCAAAAACAATCGAAGAGTTTATTTTTGATGATTTGCCAAATTATTCAAGTTTAAGTGATATTGGAAAAGTTGAAAAAATGACTGGTTATAAAAAATATTTCAAAATAAGATTCGGTAATTATAGAGTTGGAATCAAAAAAGAAAATGATTGTGTAATTATCGAGACAGTAAAGTATAGAAGAGAAATTTACAAATATTTTCCATAAATCAGAAGCATTGCACTAAGTTCAAATTGCACCCTTGTGATTGAATATCCACTTTTTTGTGAAAAGGCGAAAAGGGGTCAAAGAAAAAAGGTTCGGGTTATAACTATAACTATAATTATTGTTAATCACAGGGGTGTAACTTCATGAAAAAATCTTTCTAAAAAACTAATTAGGGATTATAACGCCACAGAGATTAAAACAAGGATATCTCTTACATGTAAGGATTTTAACTGAGGAAAGTGGATATTCAATACGAGGGGTGTAATCTTAGTTTTTGCTTATTCCTACGAAGTCATATATCTCTATGCTAGTACTGTTAGTATTGGCAGTTGAGTGTGCCCAGTTCTCAAACATTTTATCTAATGCATCTTTGTCAATATTTAGAAATACATTTCGTATTGTATTATCTGCTGGTGCTATAAAAGCATGTCCTAAAAACTTCTGTAACTCTCTCTTTTTAGACTTTATCCAAAATTCCATATCCATATAACCATTCGCTCCACTTAGTATTGCTAAGAGAGACATAAACATAATCTCACCAACATTAAATTTGAGTTGTTTACATTTTCGATAGTCTGGTAACTCTCTAAATTTCTCTAATAATTGTGTCATTTTACTCTCATCTCGTTTATGATAAACAAAATAATCTATCCATTTTTGTACAATATCATCTTTGAATTTATTAACGAAGTTTTTAAATTCTTTTAACTCTTTTTTTGAAAGTGGTCTTTTGCCTTTTACATCTTTTATTTTAATGTCGATAATCTTACCATCTACAATAATAAAATCAGCTTTTGACTTGTTCAATAATCTCTAAAGCAGTTTTTTCATTTCTATTAAGAAATAAACTTTCAGCATAACTTTTTGCTAAACCTTTAATTGTTGCCATCTTTGATATCCTTTTTGTGTAGTATAACGATTGAGTTGAAAAATATTTGAGCCACAGGGTCAAATATTTTTTCCAATGATTTGTTAACTTGCCTGTAAATGTTTGGCTTCTTCTTTAAGTCTCTCAGCAATCCAAACTTTAATAATAGATTGTCTTGTAACACCAATTTTTTTTGCTGCTTTGTCCAAAGATTCAATAATCCATTCAGGGAAATCAACATTGACTTTTTTTATGTTTGTGTTTAAAGTATTTGGTCGTGTTGCTTTTGAAAAATCAAGGTACTCACTTATATCTTCACCATTATCAAATTTTTCATCAAACTCTTTAGCCGTTATTGTTTTCATAGCTTTGCTCCTCATTTTTTCTGCATCTACGAACACTTATTATTCTGTAAGTATCATCTCTTATGGTAAATATAGCCACATAACATTTACAAAGTATTCTTGAAATAAGTGCATAACGAATTTCATTATAAACAATATTTGCAGGCACAATCAGTGCATTTTCATCATGCCATAATTTTTGTGCTTTTAAAAAGTCTATACCATGCTTTTGTTCATTTGTTTGACTTTTATTTTCATCATACTCAAATTTCAAATATAACCTTTAATGTAGATATAAAAATTATACTTTAATTATATTTAATTTGTCAAGACTATTGTGTTTTTTTCAGAGGTTAACGGTTGACTTGAGAAATAGTTTTGCCCGCTAGGGTAAACTATTTCTCTCCAAGGTGTTGTTATATCTTTACTTTGTTATAAATCTTCAAAGTATCAATAATATTACAAACAAAACACAATCAAGAAAATTGATGGCTTGGGATGTTTTAGATGTATTTAGTTTAAGGAACTCTTAGTTTTGATTTACCGTGCTATTTGCTCCCTTTAATCATAGTAATACCATTGCAATGGTACAATCACGTAATTAAAAAGGGGCAAAGAAATGAAACAGCAGACATTAGCACTTCATGCAGGATATGACAAAGACACTCAAAGTACGATGGCAGTACCGATTTATCAAACAACAGCATATGAGTTTCGTGATGTAGAACATGCTGCAAATCTTTTTGCATTAAAAGAACTTGGAAATATTTATACTCGTTTAAATAATCCAACAACGGATGTTTTTGAGAAGCGTTTTGCCCAGATGGAGGGAGGAGAAGCGGCTCTTGCGACTTCAAGCGGAATGGCTGCTATCTTTTATGCAATCGCTAATGCCGCAGAAGCTGGAGATAATATCATCTGTGCTTCACAACTGTATGGAGGAACGCTCACGCAAGCGTCTCATACGCTTAAGCGTTTTGGCATTGAGGCTCGTTTTTTTGATGTGCAAAATCCTGATGAGATTGAAGCGCTTGTGGATGATAAAACAAAGGTCATCTTTTTTGAGACGCTTACAAATCCTAGCATTGATGTTGCAGATATCTCTAAAATTACAGCGATTGCAAATAAGCATAACATCTTAAGTGTTGTGGATAATACAGTCGCTACTGTAGCCTTATGCCAGCCTTTTAAATATGGTGTAGATATTTCAGTTCACTCAGCAAGTAAATATACTACAGGACAAGGTCTAGCCATCGGTGGTATCATGGTAGAGCGTAAAGGTCTTGTTGAAAAACTCAAAGGAAATGCGCGTTATCCACAGTTTAATGAGCCTGATGCTTCGTATCATGGGCTTGTTTATGTTGATGTGCCTCTGCCTCCGTATTCACTTCGTGCGCGTCTTTCACTCTTGCGTGATTTAGGTGCGGTTGTTTCGCCATTTAACTCATGGCTCTTTATTCAAGGTTTAGAGACCTTGCCACTTCGTATGCGAGAACACTCTCGCAACGCACTTGTTGTTGCAGAGTTTTTAGAAGCACATCCTCTTGTAAGTAAGGTAAATTATCCAGGTTTGAAGTCAAATTCAAATTATGCAAATGCTCAGAAGTATTTTGAAAATGGGGCGAGTAGTGGATTGCTTAGTTTTGAGGTAGCCTCTTTGGATAAGGCTAAAAAGATAGTAGATGCTATAGAAATTTTCTCGCTTGTTGTTAATATTGGAGATTCTAAATCTATCATCACACATCCTGCTTCAACAACCCATCAGCAACTCTCAACTGAAGAGCTCAACGCTTGTGGTGTTCCTGAGGGAATGATTCGCTTAAGTATTGGACTTGAATCACCAACTGACCTTATTGAGGACTTAAAACAGGCTCTGGAGGCGTAAGAATATAGTGTTAAACCTACAAACACATACCGAGCATTTTACAACTCCTCTTTATCTTGAAAGTGGGCGTATATTGGAACCATTTGATATAAGCTATGAGACATACGGGGAACTTAATGATGCAAAAGATAATGTCATCATTGTGACACATGCCCTAACAGGGTCACACCACGCCGCAGGATATTATGAGGGCGATAATAAGCCTGGCTGGTGGGATGGTCTTATAGGAGATGGCAAGGCTATAGATACGCAGAAGTATTTTGTAATCTGCTCTAATGTTATAGGAAGCTGCTTTGGTTCAACGGGTCCGATGTCTCGAATGTATCCTTATGATGAGCCCTATCGTTATAAATTTCCTGTAGTCTCTATCAAAGATATGATAAAGGCGCAGCGCATTCTTTTTGACCGCCTAGGGATTCATAGAGTTCACGCTATTGTGGGTGGTTCTATGGGAGCGATGCAGGCGATGCAGTTTGCTATTCACTATCCAAACTTTGCCAATAAAATTATAGCCATGGCTGGAACCTACGCAACACAAGCGTGGGCTATCGCTTTTAATAAGGTAGCTCAAGAGTCGATTTTAAGAGACCCTGATTTTAAGAAGGGGTATTATGATAAAGAAGAGATTGCAGAACATGGACTTCCTGGGATGGCGATAGGTCGTATGGCAGGGCATATCAGTTTTCTCTCTCATGACTCTATGGCGGCTAAATTTGGACGCGCTTATAAGCGTGATGATGGCTTGTATGAGCTTTTTGGAAAGTTTCAGGTAGAGACCTATTTGGAGTACAATGGCTACAACTTCACGAAATGGTTTGATCCACTCTCATATCTTTATATCACCAAGGCGATTAATATTTTTGACTTGGCTCGTGGGTTTGACTCTCTTGAAGAGGCTATGAGTAAGGTAAAAGCACAACTGTATCTACTTAGTTTTGAATCAGATATGCTTTTTCGTCCTGATGAGATGAAAACTCTTTATGATGTTGCTATGCAAAACAGGCTTACATGTAAGTATCTCAATGTTGATAGCAATTATGGACATGATGCTTTTTTAGTAGAGATTGATAAATTTGAGCAGTATGTAAAGGATGCACTTGAGTAAAAAAACAGATGAATTTGAAAACCACCTTGAACGCTCTAAGGAGATTTTAGAAAAGCTTATGAATCCTGAAATTACAATGAGTGAAAGTATTAAAGCTTATGATACTGGTATGAAAGAGCTTCAAGTAGCCCAAGAGATGCTTGAAAATGCTCAGATACAAGTAGAAGAGATTAAAGGGCGCTCCAATGCTTAAGGCGGCGGTCTTACAGCTTCCTAGTATTGGGATGAGTTCAACACGTCTCTATCGCTATGTGCGACAAGCGCAAAAAGAGGGTGTGCGCTTACTTGTTTTAGGCGAATATCTACTCAACCCTTTCTTTCATGAACTGCGCACTCTTCCTATCACTATGATAAAAGAGCAGAGTGAGCATCAGATGAAATTGCTTCGTGAACTCTCACTCACGCATAATATGGTTATTGTCGCTTCTATTGTTATTGTAAAGAAAAAGCAGCCTTATAAGATGATTGTTAAGGTGGCTCCAAAAAAAGTTACCTACTATGAACAGCAGATTTTGCTTAACTATAAACATTGGGATGAAAAAAGTTTTTTTGCCAATGAAGTGAAGCCTTTTTTGACTCCTCCTATATTTAAAATTGATGGAATTAGATGTGCTATTATGGCAGGTTTTGAACTGCATTTTGATACTTTTTTTAGTATACTTGAAAATAAAAATATTGATTGTCTAATTGTTCCAAGTATCGCTACTTTTGACTCACATCAACGCTGGAGAGAGCTTATAAAAATGCGCTCCTTTACACATAATATCTATATTTTAAGAGCCAATCGCATTGGCGAATATCAAGATGGCGAATATCAATGGAAATTTTATGGAGACTCTCTTTGTGTCTCCCCTGAGGGAATTATAGAGTCATTTTTGGGAAACACTGAAGAGCTGATGATAGTAGATATTGAGCATAAAAATGTTTTAGAATCTCGAAGAAGTTGGGGATTTAAAGAGGCGATAAAAGCACGAAAAAAGGACATTAAAAATGATGCAATACTTTCATAGACAGGTTCAGCTTTGGGGTGAAGAGAGACAAAGAAGTCTGCAAGATAAAACTATAGCTATCATAGGAAGCGGTGGGCTAGGAAGTTCTTTGGCGTTTGCTTTGGGTGCTTCTGGCATTGGTGAAATTCACATGGTTGATTTTGATGAGGTGAGTCTACACAATATTCACCGTCAAATTGCCTTTAAGATGGGTGATGAGGGAAAGCTAAAATGTGAAGTGACAGTAGAAATCATAGAGCAGCGTTGCCCTTATGTAAAAGCCTATGCTCATAATTGCGATTTTGATAGTTTTGCCTTGAAAAATATTGCGCTTGATTTAATTATAGATGCAACGGATAACCTTCCCACACGCGCCGCAATCAATACCTACGCCAAAGAGAGATCCCTTCCTTGGATATATGGTTCCGCAGAAGCTTTTAATGGTCAAGTCTGCTTTTTTGAAGAGGCATCCTTTGAGGATGTCTTCAAAATCACCAATAAAACTCCCGCAGGTATCGCCGCTCCCATAGTGATGCATATCGCCTCACTCCAAGCCAACCTTGCACTACGCTTTCTAGCAGGCTTACATGTAAAGAAAGATTATCTCTATTATCTCTTCTTTAATGATGAAGGTGAGTTGATAACTCAGAAGTTCGGATTGCCTAAAAATATCATTTAATTAACACTTCTTTGTGCTATGATATGCTCATAAAAGGATGTTATCATGCGTGTTTTACCTCTTCTTTTTTTAATTATCAGTTCTCTTTTTGCAGAGATAAATATCGAGCTTAAAAAAGGTTGGCAGCTTATTGGGGTTGCTACAACTCTTGAAGATATGTCTGCATTTAATAATAAAAATGTAGAGATAGTTTGGGGTTTTGATGGAGAATCTCAGAGCTGGAAAGGCTACTCCCCTGACAAAGAGATCGATCAGAAGCTTATCGAAAAAGAGATTACTCAGCTAAGTTCTCTTGAACCTTGGCAGGCTGTTTGGGTTTTTAGCAAAGAGGATTGGCTCTTACATGTAAAGGAATCAACACAGCCAATAGAGGCGAAAAATGATCTGATTACCTTGTACAAGGGGTGGAACCTTATTCAAATTCCACAAGATAGTGTTGTCTCGGATAAGTTTTTCGGTGACGCGCTTCTTTGGCAGTACAATACAGATTCTCAGTGGTTGAGCAGTGACGAAACTCTTAATTTTCCCTCTATTGATACTATAACAGTAGGTGAGGGTCTGTGGGTCAAAAGTGAAACGACACGAGATATAAAAGTAGATGAAGAACTTGCAAAACTGAGCACTTTTGATGATGAAGCGTCTATGCTCTCTTATATTCGTACGATGTTGGAGCTTAAGAGTTACCAGTATTATGGCATAGAATATTCAGGAATAGAAACTCTACCTAGCAAGCCTGATTCTAGTGCAGATGAAAATAAAGATGCCACAAGCACAAATTTACAAGAAGTTGGTGTAGATGAGAGCGATATCTTAAAAAACGATGGAAAGCATATCTTTAGTGTTGATAACACTAATGCAAAGATTATCATCACCTCTTTTGAGAAAATTGCAACACAAGATTATAAGCCACTTTTTAAAATTGACATGAAAGATAAAAATGTTGTAGCGATGTATCTGCAAGAGAATCGTTTAAGTGTTATCTCTCATAAATCATATAATTATATTTATGATAAACCTGTGGATGATGCTGTCATTCCGCCTGCCGTAGTTTCTGTAAAACAAAGGCTAGTGCCTTATTATGAAAATGCTTCACAATATTTTACCTTGGATATGTTTGACGTTTCAGATGTGAGTGCTATTAAAAATATCGGCTCGTATGATATTGATGGGAGTTATGAAGAGAGTCGTCTTATCGATGGGAAACTCTTCTTAATTAGCCAGTTTTATCCAAATATCGAATATGTGTATTTAAAAGTTTACGAAGAGACTGTATGTACTGAGCTCAATCGTGAGGAGACTTATGCAAACTGTACAGGTTCTACTATGATTTGTGAAGATGGTAAAGATTGTAAGGTAGTTCAAGAGTGTAATTATGGTGAAGATTATCAAGCTTGGAACGATAATCTGTGTTATCAATATAATTATGATACAAAAGGGGCGTGGAAATATGATTATGATAACCCAATTATCAAAAGTGAAAATCTTATTCCTAGTATCTCTGATGGAAAATCATCTCAACCTTTAGTAAGACCATCAAAATTTTATGCACCAAATAAACTAGACCAGAGAGCAAATATCACAAGTATTAGTCGTTTTGATATTGAGACAGCTTCTGCAGAAGAGACCTTATCATTTTTAGGTGATACGCATACGTATTATGCTTCAATGTCATCACTCTACCTTGTTTCGAGTAAGTATCCGTATTATTATAGTTATGATTACTCTAAAACACAGCAGACAATTTACAAATTCTCTCTGGGAGATACCTTTGCATACAAAGGACGCGGCAAGGTTGATGGCACAATGCTTAATCAATTTAGCATGAGTGAAAAAGATGAGTACCTCCGTGTTGCAACAACAGTTGGACAAGCATGGTGGAATGCTGAAACTATGAACTCTGTTTATACACTCAAAGAAAATGGCGAAAAGTTAGAGATTAAAGGTGCTTTAAAGGGCTTAGGCAAGAAAGGCGAAACTATTAAAGCGGTGCGCTTTATGGGTGATCGTGGCTTTGTCGTGACTTTTAAACAAACTGACCCTCTTTATACCCTCGATATGAGTGACCCATTAAACCCTACAAAGCTTGGAGAACTTTCAATCCCTGGATTTTCTTCATACTTACATGTAATAGATGAAAATAGGCTTCTGAGTATCGGGCGTGACGCAGATGAAAAGGGGAGGGCTTTGGCTCTACAAGTATCACTTTTTAATATTAGCGATTTTGCAAATCCAAAGTTAGCAGATAAAATCACAATAGGTGATGCCTCTTTGCATAGCACAACACAAAGTGAAGCGGAATATAATCATAAAGCCTTTGTTTATCGTGAGAGTGATAAGATATTTGGCTTTCCTTTTACGGATTATACAAGTGGAAGCTACAGAGAAAACTTTGGTGTCTATCAGGTAGATGATATGAATATTAAGAAGCTTCATACGCTAACCACTTCCACTAAAAATACTTGGGGAAGTAGTGCAAGAGGCTTGATTTTCAACGATAGTAACAAGATCTATGGTGCACTCTTTAAAGGCTCAAATATTATGAGCGAAATTGTAAAGTAAGGAAAATATGATGAAATATTTACTAAGCATAGTTTTAATTTTAGTAGTTTTGAGTGGTTGCAATAGTGAAAGTAGCTCAAATGAAGAGGTGAGTTCAGTGAAAAATCTTCCCCAACCTAGCGTGAAAAACAGTGAGCTACAACCTCCAAAACCACCATCATTATAGGAGAATCTAAAAAGATTCTTCTTGTTTAGGATGTCTGTATATCAACCAACTCTACACGGTCACAATCTTTTTTCATCAGCTTTTTATTGCTAGCATCTTCTTCAGCTAAAACCAATAAATCTGCAAAATCATCTTTTAAAACTTCAAAAGTATGTATCTCTTTTTGTGTCTGTATGAGGAGTGAAGCATCTTGAGAGCTTGGAGTTAAGGCTATGTTTCTAAAGCCTTTTGCAAATTCACTTTTGATGACTTTTGCTATTTTTTCATTTGAAAATAGCTCTTGTAAATTTATATCTTTATTAAGATCCGCCTTACATAGTATCTTATAACTTACCATAATCGTCCCATCCATAATGCTTTTCCTTTTTATAGTTTATTGAAAAAATAATACCACATTGTAATTAAAAATGGGTATTTTTTGACATTTTGTCATGCCAAATAAAAAAATTTGTGAGCTTTTTTAGTGAGTGAAGATACTGGAGCATTTTCTAGCGTGTCTATATCCACCCAAACTATAGCATCTTCTAGCGCATCTATCTTATACAGATGCACACTGAGGCGATATTTTGTGTAAGAGTGTCTGAATTTTCCTAAAAAATTCTCTTCTATGGGATCAACACTTGGAAGAATGAGCATATCTTTATACATTCTCTCTTTGGAAACTTGCAGAGCTATTTGATTATTTTTAATATAAACACCATAAAAAAGCTCAAGAGATTTGTACTCTTTTTTCTTTGTTTGTGTATAAAGTTCAGGCTCATCTTGTCCTTGACACTCTTTGAAAAGGGGGCACTCTTGGCATTTTGGTTTTTTAGGAAGACATATCAGTGAACCTAAATCCATAAGAGCGAGATTGTGATGGCGAGGGTCTTTCTCATTTACAAAATCACTCGCATAGTGCCAGATAGTTTTATCAGCAGGATTTAAAAGCGCAAAAAAGCGTTTGATAACCCTAGCTATATTTGTATCAACTACAGCAATATTTTGATTATGTCCGAAGCTACAGATGGCGCTTGCAGTGTATCTACCAATTCCAGGGAGATTTAGAAGCTCTTCTTGGGTTTGTGGCAGACCTTCTGGCATGAGTTTAGCACAAGCGTGAAGATTTCTAGCTCGAGAATAATACCCAAGCCCACTCCACGCACCAAGAACCTCGTCTTGCTCTGCCTGCGCCAATACATGTAAAGAGGGAAATTTCTCTAAAAACTGAGGATAATACTTATCTCTCACACGATTAACTTGCGTCTGTTGCAGCATAATCTCACTCAAGTAGATGTGGTAAATATCATCACTATTTCGCCATGGAAGTTCGTGCCTACCGTGAGTTTTATACCACTTGAGGAGATTTTTTTTTGGATTTTTTAGTGCACTCATTTATGGCTATGACTCCTAATGTATCGGTTTTTTTAAAGACTATTATAAGCGATTAGATATAATAAGCAGATGAATAAGATTATTAATATTAAAAATATAGAAACTATCAAAAATGATTTTGTTAATGAAGAGACACGATATAAATTTTACAGCTCATTAAATAGATGGAGTTGTGATTTTTATTTCTATATTATTGATGAAAAAATTGTTTCATTTTGCTTACTTATGCAAGAGGATTTGAAATGTGGTTTTTTACATTATCATATTCCAAACGAGCTTAGAGATGATTTTGCATTAAAGTATCCAATGTTAAATAAAAAAACAGATCAAATACACTATCTATATACCGCTAAAAGTTATAGAAAACAGAAGATAGCAAGCAGACTTTTGAATTTTGTGTTTAGTGATTTAAAAACTAGAGATTTTAAGTTTGTATGGTTGATATGTGAAACTCGAAGCACTATTTATGAGGTGTTGGGCTTAAAAAGATTTACAGAATTATTAGATATACTTCAAATAAAAGATGATTTTCTAAAAGATTATCAAAAAATAAAATCAGGATCAGATGATCTGTCTCGTAGATTTGGCGATATGAGATTAGTGAAATTATTATAAGGCTAAAAGATGAAAAAATTACCTATTGGCATATCAACATTAAAAACAATAATAGAAGAAGATTATCTTTATGTAGATAAAACAAAAATAGCTTTAGATTTGATAGAAGGTGGACAATACTATTTTTTATCTCGTCCTCGAAGATTTGGAAAGAGTCTCTTTCTTGATACATTGCGAACTATATTTGATGGGGAAAAAGAGCTTTTTAAAGGTCTTTATATTTACGATAAGTATGATTTTGCTAAACATCCAGTTATCCGTATCAGCTTTAATGATGGTGATTTTAAAACAAAACAAGGTTTTGAAACGAGAGTTTTTCAAACTTTAAAAGAGAATCAACAGACGCTAGATGTAGAGTGTGAAAATACCAATAATTTATCTATATGCTTTAGAGAACTTATTTTAAATGCTTCCAAAAAATACAATAAAAAAGTAGTAATTTTAATAGATGAGTATGATAAACCAATTTTGGATAATATAGAAAATACAGACGAAGCAAGAAAAAGAAGAGATGAGTTAAAAAACTTTTATAGTGTTATGAAAGGTGCAGATGAATATATAAAGCTTGTGTTTATAACAGGTGTTAGTAAGTTTTCTAAGGTAAGTTTGTTTAGTGGATTAAATAATATTCAAGATATAACACTCAATAAAAAGTACTCTACCATCTGTGGATATACTCAAAAAGATGTAGAGAGAGATTTTAAAGAGCATCTACAAGGTCAAGATTTTG
>Ga0256840_1002449_pt1 | contig 16280 bp, 17 predicted proteins | sample 355202metaG_FD_185969 | JGI IMG/M metagenome (GOLD analysis project Ga0256840, IMG submission 185969) | Hydrothermal vent microbial communities from Mid Atlantic Ridge, Atlantic Ocean - 355-202 | ecosystem: Environmental > Aquatic > Marine > Hydrothermal vents | place: Atlantic Ocean: Mid... | reverse complement strand
ACAGTTTTGTTTGTTGTTTTGATAGCTTCTATATACTCTTCGGGTGAGCGTTTTTTTATGAGAGTTACCTGGTTTTTTAATTTTATGACAGCCAGAGGAGTTTTTAACTCATGTGCAGTTCCTATAAAAAGTTCTTTTTGATATTTGACAAAATTTTCAATTCTTAAAATCAGATGGTTGAGTGTTGCACCCAAAGGTTCAAATTCTTGAGGAAGTTTTTTCATATCTATCTCTGTGATAAGATGCTCATTCATATTTGCCAGTTTGTTTGAAAATGTCTGAATAGGAGTAATAAGCATTTTAGACAGGGCAATAGCATAGATAATAACAAGTATGATACTTGCTATATTGATAACGAAAATATATCTTTGAATCTTTTTCAGAAGATGCTTTGTCTGCGTGATATCTTTTGTGATTTTCAAATAGCTTTTATCATCAAGGTTAAAGGGATAAATGAGCGTTAAAAAAGTATGATTATCTCGAGAAGTTTCATATATGTCTATGCCGGAATGAGAATTTTTTAAATAAATGATACCGACATTTAAAGAAAAAAAGTTTTCTCCCATTGATTCATCTGTCTGAAAAACTGATTTGTATGCAGAAATATTTTTGGCATATTGTACCAATTCCTCTTTTTTTTCATCATATATTGATTTTTCTATATAAAAATATAAGAGAGATGAAAAGATGATAATGAGTGTCAGTGATGAAAATATCAGTTTGATTAAAAAGTTTGTCCGAATACTTCGTGAAGAGAACATGATATAACCCCATAAATATTTTTATGAAATTATATCATTATTTAAAATTTTATTAGATTTCTTTTGGAAAGCAGAAGCGGTAACCACGACGACGTACAGTTTCTATAGTAGTGATTGATAATGGTTTGTCCATTTTTTGTCGAATCTGGTTAATGGCTACTTCAATGACATTTGGTGTAACAAGTTCAGGCTCTTCCCAGATAGCGTCAAGAAGCTGTTCTTTAGAAACGATTTGATCACGATGACGTGCAAGGTGAGTCAGTACTTCAAAAGGTTTCCCTTTGAGTTCTATTTCGGTCTCTTTGTATGTGATTTTTTCTTCTTCAGGGTTGATTGTCAAGTCTTCAATTTCTATAATATTGCTTCCGCCAAAACGTAAACGCGCTTCAATACGGGCAATTAAAACATCAAAATCAAAAGGTTTTCTTATGTAGTCATCTGCACCGGCACGCAATGCTTCGATTTCACTTTCATTGTCATCTCTGGCTGAAATAACAACAACAACTGTCTTTGGAGTTTTTGTTTTGATATCACCTATGATATCTACTGAATTTCCGTCCGGAAGCATCCAGTCCATAAGAACCAAATCATAGTTACGGATGTCTAAATAATATTCACCATCTTTTAATGTTTCTACCACATCACTTTGATAACCAAATTCTTTGAGTCCTTCTGCCAACATTTTGTTTAATGTTACTTCGTCTTCTATAATTAATATACGCATTAATTCTTTCCTGTGCTTAAATATTTGGTGGAATAATAGCATAAATTTAGGTTACTTTAAAGTTTTTTTCAATTTTTTTTAAAAAAAAATGAAGTTAGGATTAAGATTGGAAGTTTGTAATATTGCTTACACTGACCTTGCAGTCGGGCAAAATGGAGGGTTTTGTTATTTTCAGATAAAGAGTATTTATTTTTGAAAATTTATTTTTAAGCTCTCTGCCCAAATGATGAAGGGCATCTTCAATAAGGAGAAATTTTTTGTTTTGCATATCTGTTTTTATAAATTCTGCCACCTCTGCATAGTTAATAAAAAAATTGTCCTCAAAATCATATTCTATTGCAACATCAATAATGACCTTTTGCTCATTTTTTCTCTCATGTTCCAAAATACCTATGATACATGTAAAGCTGAAGTCTTCTATTTGAATTTTCAATTTATATGACTCTTTTTTCTTCACCCTTTATGACCCGGATGATATTGGGGATATGTTTGTAAAAAAGGATAAATACAATAAATACAACCGGTGCATGCGGCATATCCGGGTGAATGATAAAACTTGTAACAAGTAAAGACAAAACACCTGTAAGAGAAGAAACAGAAGAGATGCGAACTGTTTTTGCCATAACAAGCCACACAATGAGGGCAATCGTTGTTTCAATGGGAAGCATAAACAGCATAACACCCATTCCGGTTGCGATACCTTTGCCGCCTTCAAATCCAAGATAGGGAGAAAAACAATGACCCAAAACTGCCAAAACAGCAATAGCCCATAAAACGGACTCGTCAAGCCCCATGAAGTAGGCAACAGCTAAAATACTGACACCTTTGAGTGCATCCAATGCAAGGGTTGCAATACCGAGTTTTTTTGCCAGGTCCGGATTTTTTTCCTTGACAACGCGTAAAACATTTGTAGCACCTATACTGCCGCTGCCTGCTGACTTGACATCAACACCCGCAAATTTCTTTGCAAGCAAAAGACCGAAGGGAATACCGCCAATGAGGTATGCAGCAATGTAAAACTGTACATTGATATTAAATAAAAAATCCATAAATTACCTTAAATTATTTGAGTGACAGCATTCTACAGTTTTTATGCTAAATATATTTTGATATAATTGCATAATACAAAAATTATAGTAAACAGGATGATTTTTTGCAGTTAACAAATGATGAATTAAAAAAACGAATTACCGAGTTGAAAGAAAAACTGAGTGTTACAGTTGTTGCACACTTTTATCAGCGTGATGAAGTATTCGAACTTGCTGATATTACAGGTGATTCTCTGGAATTGGCTATGAGAACAATGGCAGATGACGCAGAATTTGTACTCTTTTGCGGTGTCGGATTTATGGGACAGAGTGTGAAAGTTCTCTCACCGGATAAACGTGTAGTAATGCCAAAAATTGCCTGTTGTGCGATGGCCCGTATGATTGATTCTTTTTATTATGACGATTCGGTGAAATTTTTGGAGGATAATGGCATTGCCAAAGAAAATATTTTACCAATTACTTATATAAACTCCAATGCTGAGGTAAAAGCAAAAGTCGGAGAGATGGGCGGAATGGTTTGTACAAGTTCGAATGCCAAAAAAATTATTACAACAGCACTAAGCGAAGGGAAGAAGATTCTTTTTGTCCCTGATCGATGTCTTGGGCAAAATATTGCCAATCAGATGGGACTGAAATCTATGGTTATCGGACAAGAGGGTGACCCAAAAGAGGCTGATATTATCTGTTATGACGGTTTTTGCTCTGTGCATCAACTTTTTACGCTTGAAGATATAGCTTTTTACCGTAAAAAATTTCCGGGTATAAAAATTGCAACACATCCCGAATGTGATCCCTCTGTTTGTGATGCCAGTGATTTTGTAGGTTCAACCTCACAGCTTATCAAATATATAACAGAGCTCCCGGAGGATCAAAAAGTAGCTGTGGGAACAGAGTTTAATATGGTAAATCGACTGCGACCAAAAAATACCTATGTTTTAAGCTCCACAAAACCGGAGTGCCCGACAATGAATGAGACAACACTCGAAGATGTCTATCTGACGCTTAAAGCAATAGACGAGGGTGCTCCTATTAATGAGATAGAAGTTGATCCAAAAACACAAAAATGGGCAAAAGTCGCATTAGAGCGAATGTTGGCATTATGATAGAAAAGTTTGTAAAAGAAGCCTTGGCTGAAGATGTGGGGCGTGGTGATTTATATGCACTCGTAGAGCCTGCGGTGCCTGCAAGTGCTAAAATCATAGCAAAAAGTGACGGTGTTGTTGCGGGACAAAAATATATAAACGTTTTGGCAAAGCTTGAAAAATTTTCCATTCAATGGTTAAAATCTGACAAGCAGTCGTTTCACAGTGGAGACACCATTGCAATTTTAGAAGCAGATTCGCATACGCTGCTTCGCTGTGAAAGAACAGTTTTGGATATGCTTTTACATGCAAGTTCCATAGCAACACTGACAAGAAAATATGTTGCAATCATAGAGCCGTACCGTGTAAAACTGTTGGACACAAGAAAAACAAGACCGCTGTTGCGTGTTTTTGAAAAGTATGCAACACGCTGTGGCGGTGCGGTTAATCACAGAATGGGGCTTGATGACTCACTGATGATAAAAGATACCCATCTCAAAACAATTCAAAACCTGCAAAGCTATATAGAAAATGCAAGAAAGGTTATTCCTTTTACTGCAAAAATTGAAGTAGAGGCCGATACGCTTTTTATAGCACAGGAAGCTATGCAGGCGCAGGCAGATATTGTTATGTGTGACAATATGACACCGGCTCAGGTTGAAGAGGTTGTGGCTTTTAGAAATGAAAACTATCCGCATATTCTTTTGGAAGCAAGTGGAAACATCTCTTTGGAGACCATTGAGTCTTATGCAAAAACAGGTGTAGATGCCATCAGTTCAGGTTCATTGGTGCATCAGGCAAACTGGATTGATTTGTCAATGAAGATGGATTAAAGGTCATAATTTATGGCTGATGATCAGGGAAAGACGGAAGAACCCACCCCCAAGAAGATAGAAGATGCCCGAAAAGAGGGAAATGTTCCAAAGTCTCAGGACACTTCGGGGGTTATAACACTTTTTGTCGCCATACTTGGAATTTTAATGCTTTTTCCCTATATGGCAACACATATGATTCGTCTTTTTCAATACTATTTTTCTCTTATAGGCATGCCTGTAGACAAGTTGTTTGCAATGGATATCGCTATTGTTACTATAAGGGAGTTCTTGCTTATGGTCATTCCTCTGGCTGCTGCTGTAGCCATTGCCGGAGTTGTGGCAGCACTTGCACAGTTCGGATTTTTATTTACAACAAAGGCTATTATGCCGGACTTTAAAAAGATTGACCCCATCAAAGGAACAAAGAATCTTTTTTCTTTAAAAAAACTTATTGAAGGTGTGAAAGTAACACTGAAATCTTTTACAACCCTGGGTGTCGGTTTTTTGTTTTTCTTTTATTTTATTGAAGAGTTGCCGATGGTTGCACTCTTTGGACTGCATGACCAGCTTGTCTGGCTCAAAGACAAAATGATAATTATTGCCTTTGTTATGCTCTTTATTATCTTTATCTTTGCAATTATAGATGTGATTATTGTAAGAAAACAGTATTTTGACGGGTTGAAAATGTCAAAACAGGAGATAAAAGATGAAATGAAAAATATGGAGGGTGATCCGCTCATAAAATCGAAAATCCGACAGATTCAAATGGAAGCCTCCCGAAAAAGAATGATGGCAGAAGTTCCAAATGCGGATGTTGTAATTACCAATCCTACACATTATGCTGTTGCCATAAAATATGATGAGGCAAAAGCGCGGGCTCCGATAGTTATTGCAAAAGGGATGGATCATATAGCACAGCAAATCAAAAAAATCGCCAGAGAGAATCATGTGCATATTGTGCAAAATCCCTCTTTGGCAAGAAGTCTTTACAAAGAAGTTGATGTAGACAAGCCTATTCCCGAAGCATTGTTTCATGCTGTAGCCGAAGTTTTAGCCTATGTTTACAAGATGAATAAAAAATAGTATATAATTATATTTAAAAAAGTAGACATTTGACAGCTTTTGATGATATAAAAAATGCAAAACATATAGTAATTCAGACAGATAACCTTTCGTTTGCAAATGCAAATGTCCTGTATTCTTATGTATTGACTCTGCATAAAAAAGTCTCTTTGGTTGCTACAGAACAAATAGATGAGAAGTTTTCTTTTTTGTCTTGGTTTTCCCATGTACGAGAAACTGTATCAAAGCAGGCAGACTGTACAATAGAAGCAAAACCTGATGCAACAGAACTCTATTTTGCATTAAAAGAAGAGGGCGTACCTGTCAATCAAAAAATGGCAACAGCACTGTTTGGGGCTCTTTTGGAATTTACACAGGGGTTTTCAAATGCAAAATGCACGGCTACAGCTTTTGGCGTGGCTGCTGAGCTTATAGAACTTAAAGCAGACCATCTTACATGTAAAGAGTTTTTACAAAGAAGAGAACCTCTGTCATTGTTTCGTTTGAAATCTATACTCTATAAAAAGATGTTACAGAGTGATAATGCACAGGTTGTGAACATGTATATCTCAGATGAAGATTTAGAATCTAGCGGTGCGAGTTTGAAAGATGCAGAAAAAGTAATGAGAGAAGTGTTGAAAATGGTACATGTAAAAGAAGTCAGACTTTGTAAAAGTGACGAAAATAACAAAATATTAAAATCAATTAAGGAAATATAATTTGAGAAACAAAAAAAACAGATCTTCGGTTGGCGGATTTTTTATAATGGCACTTCTTATAGGGGCAGGAGCATATGTTTATTTTTCTGCAATGTTTGAAAGAAATGCCCCTGTAATCACACTGCAGACAAATGGTTACTGGAATCTCAAGAAGCCATTGCCGTTAAAGATAGAAGATGAGAGCGGTATCAAATCATATAAAGTTATTTTACGAACAAAAAGTGGTGACAGTGAGTTGCTGTACAATCAATTGCTTTACCCTGAAAAAACAGTGAATCTGGAATTAGAACCGCCAAGAGGTGCCTCAGCAATCAAAGATAAAAATATTGAAATAATTGTACAGGCACAAGACGGCAGTAAATGGAACTTTCTAAATGGTAACACAGCGGTGAAATCTTTTAAACTGAGAATTGACAGGAAAAGACCGCAGGTAAATATTGTGAACAATTCCTATAAAATATCCCGAGGAGGTGCGGCTCTTGTAATTTTTAAAGCGGAAGATGAAAATTTAAAAGAGTTGTATATCAAATCAAATCACAACAAGCATTTTAAGGTAGAGCCTTTTTACAAAGAGGGATATTATATAGCTTTGCTTGCCTGGCCTGTGCAGGATGAAGGTTTTAAAGCGACAGTTGTAGCAAAAGATTCTGCGGGAAATGTGAGAAAAACCTATGTTCCGCTTTATTTGAAAAACAAAACATACAGGCTTTCAAAAATTACACTTTCGGATAAATTTTTAAACGGAAAAATTGCTGAACTTGCTGAAGAGTTTGATGAGACTCAGGGAGTAGAAGATCCTTTGCAAAGGTTTAAAATCATTAATGAAAATATACGGGAAAAAAATGAGGCTTTGATACATAAACTCACGTCAGATGTTCCACAGGAAATGATTAGCGATTTTAAAATTAAAAAAATCTATCCTTTGAAAAACGGAAAGGTTGTGGCATACTTTGGAGATCACAGAAAATACTACTACAAAGGTCAGTTTGTCAGCGAAGCGTACCATTTGGGCTTGGATATGGCCAGTCATGCAATGGCCCCAATACGTACACAAAACGGCGGGAATGTAGTATTCGCAGATTATAACGGACTGTATGGGAATTCCCCTATAATTGCACACGGACTGGGGCTTTATACACTCTACGGACACTGCTCAAGTCTGGAAGTCTCTGCGGGTGATGAGGTGGCACCAAACAGTGTTATTGCAAAAACAGGAAAAACCGGTTATGCAATGGGAGATCATCTGCATTTTGGTGTCCTTGTGCAGGGTATAGAAGTCCGTCCCCAAGAGTGGATGGACAAAAAGTGGATAAAACTTAATATTAATGATATCATTAAGAGTGCTAAAAAAATTATTGATGGCAAATAAAGGATAACGGATGTATCAAACAACAATCAAAAAAAGTGTGGAGCTTGTCGGGATAGGTCTGCACAAAGGTTCTCCTGTGCGATTAAGATTAGAACCTTTGGAGTCAAACAGCGGTATTGTATTTTATAGAAGTGATGTGGATGTTTCTATTCCCTTGGTTCCTGAGAATGTTGTTGATACGAAAATGGCGACAGTTATAGGCAAAGACAATTATGTCATATCTACAATAGAACATCTTTTGTCTGCGGTATATGCTTACGGAATTGACAATCTTCGTGTTGTTGTTGATGCAGATGAAGTGCCCGTGATGGATGGAAGCAGCGCAAGTTTTTGTATGCTTTTGGATGAAGCGGGCATTCAAGAACTCGATATTCCTAAAAAAGTGATGATGATTAAAAAAGAAGTAGAGATAAAAGAGGGGGAAAAATATGTAAAACTTTCCCCGTCGCCTGATTTGAACTATGATTTTACCATTAAATTTCCCCATCCTGTTATTCAGACACAGGCATATGTGCTGAAATTTACCAAAGAAAGCTATAAAAATGAAATTGCCCGTGCAAGAACATTCGGATTTTTACATGAAGTACAGTATTTGCGTTCAAAAGGGCTTGCTTTGGGAGGCTCACTGGAAAATGCAGTGGTCTTGGATGATAAAAAGATACTCAACCCTGAAGGTTTACGGTTCAGTGATGAGTTTGTACGGCATAAAATTTTAGATGCGATCGGAGATATGAGTCTGATTGGGATGAACTTTATAGGAAATTATGAAGCATTGGCAGGGAGTCATGATCTTAATCATAAATTGACACTGGCTCTGCTCAAAGATGCCGATAATTATGAAGTGGTAGAACTTGTCGGTGAAAAAACCAGAGAGTTAGAAAAAGCCTATGCCTAAGGTTGATGTTTTATGTATAGCATTGAGTTCACCGATTTTCATTGGTATATATGCAGAGGACAAACTTATAGAGACGATTGAGAGTCATGAAAAAAGTTCTGATGCTCTGCCTCTGATTTATAAAGAGATACTTGAAAAATATGAGATACAGAAACTTTTGTATGCAAACGGACCGGGAAGTTTTATGTCCATAAAAGTAGCCTATATATTTTTAAAATCACTGAGTATATTAAAGAAAATACCTCTTTTTGCAACAGATGCTTTTTATTTTAATAAAAACCAGCCTATCAAAGCGATTGGAAAGCTATATTTTGTTAAAATAGACCAAGAGATAAAAACTCAAAAAATAGAAACAGCACCAGAGGCAGATTTTATATTGCCGGATGTGTTGGATTATAAAGAGTTTAGCACAAATACAACGCCCCTTTATATGATAGGTGCAGTTGGATAGGATAATCAGTGACAATAAGTGTACCGGCAACATCTGCAAACCTCGGACCAGGTTTTGATACTCTGGGTTTGGCAGTAGATTTAAGAAACAGAGTTGAGTTTCATCCCTCAAAATTTTTTAGTGTAAGCATTAAAGGTGAAGGTGAAAACAACCCGAGACTCAAAGGGAACAATCTTTTTATCAGCATTTTTAATGACCATTATTCAAGATTGACAAAAAACAAACAAAATTTCAAATTTACATTTTATAATCAGATTCCAATGTCCCGTGGTCTTGGAAGTTCTTCTGCTGTAATAGTTTCAGCGATTGCTTCTGCGCATGAAGCGGCCGGTATAAGGGTTTCTAAGCGCCGTATATTAAATCACGCACTTGTATATGAATCGCACCCTGACAATATTACACCTGCTGTGATGGGTGGATTTAATGTTGCAACGGTTGAAAAAAACAAGGTTTTTTCTCAAAAAAAACATCTGCCGGATTATCTCAAAGCTGTAGTTGTCATTCCGAACAAACAGATGAACACCTCAAAATCAAGGACCGTGCTTCCTAAATCATATTCGAAAGAGAATGCAGTTTACAATCTTTCTCATGCAGCCTTGACTGTAGCTGCATTTTTCAATGAAGACTGGGAGATGCTCAAACTTGCGGCACAGGACAGATTTCATCAAAAAGCAAGAATGAAAACACTGCCGGAACTTTTTTCTGTACAAAAAGTGGCTTACGAAAGCGGTGCATTGATGAGTACCCTCTCAGGAAGCGGTTCTACATTTTTTTCATTGACGTATGATGAAGATTCTGCAATGATTGCCAACAGAATGAAGCAAAAATTTCCTGACTTTAATGTAAAAGTTTTGAATTTTGATAATGATGGCCTTATAATAGAGCGATAACTCTATTAAATAAAGTAAGATTTAGATATAATGGCAAAAAAATTTCATCAACCAACGAGAATGTGCGTTTCTTGCAGAATAAGAGAACCGCAATGTAATCTATTGAGACTGCAATGTTTTAATGGTGAATTGACAGCATTTGACGGGACGAAAAGAAGTTTTTATTTATGTCAAAGTTGTCTAAAAGAAGAGAAAAAACTTCTTAAAGCTTTAATGCGTCAATGCAAAAGCCCAGATAAAGATAAACTTATGAATAAATTAAAGGAGATCATCACTGATGATAGAAAAAGTTAGAGTACACGAAATTGCAAAAGAGCTAGGAATAGCTTCTAAAGATGTTTTAGAAAAAGCAAAAAAAATGGGTCTTGAAGTAAAATCTGCACAAAGTGTAGTAACAATGGAACAAGCAGAAAGTTTGGCAAATTACATAATGAATGGTGATGATACCACTGAAGCGAAAAAACCAAAAGTTGTAAAAAAGACATCTAAAAAAGTTAATGATGATACTCCTGAAGAAACAAAAAAAGATGAACAAGAGACACCTGTAGTACAAGAAGAAGTTGCAGCTGAAAAAAAGAGTTCAACTGAAACCCAAGCCGAAGTCAAAAAAGAAAATGAAGCTGAAACAGAAAGTGAAGTCAAAAAAGAAGCTGAAGTTGAAAAAGAGACAAAAGCTGAAAGTATAGACGAAAAAGAGAAAGGTGTTGACGAAAAAACACCAAAAGAAGAAGCACCGAAAAAAGAGGTGAAAAAAACGACATTAAGAGTAGTGTCTCCATCACTCAGACCTGCTATTAAAAAATCAGGTTTAAAAATCGTTAAAAAGAAAAAACCAAAAGTTGAAGAAACATACAGTATGCCTCAAAAACAGGCATCAGTTTCTTCTTATGGAAAAATGAGTGCTGAAGCACTCGAAGAACTGGCTCGTAAAAAGAAATCGACTACAAAACAGGCACCGACATCAAAAAAAGACCAAGGAAAAAAACTTGATATTTTTGGCGGTTCTTTGGCTGAAGTATCTATGGATATGGATGATCAGGTAACACTGCTTGATTTAAATGCAACAGAACGCGCACCAATAGCTCCGGAAGAACCTAGAAAACCGAGAGCCCCTAAGCCGGCTGGTAGAAATGCTAACAAAAAACAGGCACCACGCGGAAGAAAAGTTTCTCGTGACAAAAGAAAAAAATACGCAAAAGCATCGCATGAAGAAGAGATTGTAACACATGTTGAAATTCCTGAAGATATTCGTGTTTATGAGTTTGCCGAAAAACTGAAACGTCCGATGTCAGACATCATAAAAGTTCTTTTTGATCTTGGTATGATGATGACGAAAAATGACTTTTTGGGTGCTGATGAAATTGAGATTTTATCTGAAGAGTTTGGTGTTGAAGTGACTGTAATCGATCCAAAAGATGAGTTTAATTATGTGCAAGAAACAGAAGAGGAAGACCCTGATGCTGTTGAAAGACCGCCTATTATAACAATTATGGGACATGTCGATCATGGTAAAACTTCATTGCTTGATTCTATACGAAAAGCAAAAGTAACCCAGGGCGAAGCCGGTGGAATTACACAGCATATCGGTGCTTACACGATTGAGCAAAAAGGCAAAGCAATTACTTTCATAGATACGCCGGGACACGCTGCTTTTAGTTCTATGCGTCAACGCGGTACTGATATTACAGATATTGTTATTATTGTTGTTGCTGCTGATGATGGTGTGAAACCACAAACACTTGAAGTAATAAAAATTGCCAAAGATTCAGGTGTACCGATTATTGTGGCACTGAATAAAATGGATAAAGAGACGGCAAATCCTGATTTGGTAAAAGGTCAAATGGCTGAACACGGTATTTCTCCTGTTGACTGGGGCGGGGATGTCGAATTTGTTCCTGTATCTGCAAAAACAGGTATGGGTATTGATGATTTGCTGGAAAACATTCTTTTAACTGCAGAAGTATTAGAACTCAAAGCCAATCCTGAGGCTCCTGCAAAAGCGGCGGTAGTTGAATCGTCTTTGGAAAAAGGACGTGGTCCTGTTGCAACTGTAATCGTGCAAAACGGAACACTGAAAGTCGGAAACAATGTTGTATGTGGCAGTTCGTATGGTCGTGTAAAAGCTCTTATTAATGAGAACGGGAAACAGATTAAAGAGGTCGGACCATCGCATACAGCAGTAGTAGTGGGTCTGAATGAAGTACCTGCAGCCGGTGAAATTATGATGGCGATGAGTAGCGATAAAGAAGCCAAAGAGTATGCACAGAAGCGTTATGAATATGAGCGCAACAAAGAGCTTTCAAAATCAACGAAATCAACATTGGAAGATATGACTTCTATGATTGCAGAAGGCAAACTGAAATCGCTCAAAGTGGTGCTTAAGACTGATGTTCACGGATCACTTGAAGCGATTAGAACTTCATTGACAGAACTGAGAAATGAGGAAGTGAAGATAGATGTAATTTCAAGCGGTGTCGGTGGTATTACAGAGAGTGATGTCGAACTGGTAAGCAATTCTGAAAACTGTGTGCTTCTTGGTTTTAATGTTCGCCCTACAGGTTCAGTTAAAGCACTGGCAAAACAGAGAAATGTAGATATCAGAACATATTCTATTATTTATCAGCTTCTTGATGATATGACCGGAATGTTGACAGGTATGATGGCTCCGAAATTTACGGAAGAAAATACAGGTCAGGCAGAAGTTAAAGATGTCTTTAAATCACCAAAAGGCATGGTTGCAGGATGTCTTGTTGTTGATGGCAAACTTATCCGTGGCGGACTTGTTCGTGTTATCCGTGAGGGTGTTGTGGCATATGAAGGCGAACTTGTATCACTCAAACGCTTTAAAGATGATGTGGAAGAGATTGGTAACGGTTACGAATGTGGTGTAATAATTTCGAACTATGATGATGTAAAAGTCGGTGATGTAATTGAAACATTCAAAAAAGTCGAACAAAAAGTTTCTCTGTAAAGAAAAATAATGAATGAAGCACAAATAAAGCAAAAAAGAACCGAGGCACTTTTATCTGAGCTCATTCCCGAAGCCCTCAGTCAGCTTAATGATAATCGCTTGCACGAACTCAGTGTCATTGAGGTAAAGTGCTCACGCGGACGAAGTGATGCAAAAGTCTATATTGATCCAAGTGATTTCAGTGAAGAAGAAAAAAGAACCTATATGCGACAGCTTAGAAAGGCACGTCCGCTTATAGAAGATTTTTGTTTAAAAGACCAAGGCTGGTACAGATGCCCAAAGTTGGCATTTGAATTTGATGAACAGTTAAAGAAATCTCAAAATATAGAAGACTTGTTTAAAAAAATAGCCAAAGAGCACAAAGGAGAAGAATCATGAGTTTACACAGTGATATAGAATCGGTAGTAAAATCAGTAGATTTGGAACTTTATGATACTGTGATTGTCAATGAAAATGATGAAACGATTTTTCGAATAAGTGTTATTTCACCTGAAATTGAAGATACAAAACGTAAAAGTGTGAGTCTTGATGCCTGTGTTGAGTTAACACATTTGATTTCACCTTTATTGGATGTCACACCACCTGTTTCTGGTGAATACAGACTCGAAGTCGGCAGTCCTGGAATTGAGAGAAAACTGACAACATTAGATCATTTTAAAAAATCTGTCGGTGAAAATGTTTCTTTATTGTTAGATGAAAAAGAAAAAATCAAAGGCAAACTTGTTAAAGTTGAAGGAAATAAACTTTTTGTAGAAAAAGAGAATGAACTTCAGGAAATTGATTTTAATACAGTAAAAAAAGCAAAAACCTATTTTGAATGGAAATAGATCATAACTTTTATATGAACCTTGCCCTTCATGAGGCTTGGAAATATCAAGGATTGACTTACCCTAATCCTGCAGTAGGCTGTGTTATTTTAGGCGAGAACGGCGAACTGTTAGCCGTAGAGGCGCATCATAAAGCCGGTGAACCTCATGCCGAAGTAAATGCGCTTCGGTCTGCATACTATAAACTGACACAAAACAAAGCAATACTGCAACTCCATACATCCAGAGAAATTCATACTTTTTTACTCCAAAACCATAACAATATTTTTAAAAACTGTTCTTTATATTCGACGCTCGAACCATGTTCACATGTGGGAAAAACACCTTCATGCGCTAATTTGATCGCACAGCTTGGCATTAAAAACCTTTATATCGGTGTAGAAGATTTACATGAGACAGCGGCAAAAGGCAATAAAATTTTAATCAAGAGCGGTTTACATGTAAGCATACATGTAAACAAAGAAAAGTGTGAAGATTTACTTTTTCCCTTTAGACGATTTATAAACGAAAGATTTGTCTTTTTTAAATGGGCGCAGAGACTTAACGGTACAACAGACGGTGGTATTGTCAGTTCTGAGACTTCAAGAAGAAATGTGCATGCTATGAGAAATGTCTGTGATCTGCTTGTCATCGGCGGTAATACGGTACGCAGTGACAGACCGACACTTGATGCACGCTTGGTAAACGGCAAAGCACCCGATATTTTAATACTTTCACGTCAAAAAGAGTTTGACAGAACTATTCCTCTGTTTCATGTACCAAATCGAAAAGTAACTATAGCAAGTGACTTTTCACTTCTGAAAAATTATAAAAACATTATGATTGAGGGCAGTGAAAAGATGTATGAGTTGAGTCGAGACATTGTTGATTATTATCTATGCTATCTTGCCCCTGGATTTGGCGGGCATGAAGGATTTAAAAATATTGAAGATAAATTTGATATTTTAAATGCAGGCAAAGAAGCAGAAGATATAATATTGTGGATGAAAAGAAGGATATAAATTTATGAGTATTTTAGACCAAAAAGATGATGTGAAACAAGAAAAAATCGTCTCTATGTTTGATGATATCGCCCCTACATATGATACTGCAAACCGTGTGATGAGCATGGGCGTAGATATATCATGGCGAAAAAAAGCCTGTGATTTGTCATTTGATTATTATGGCAAAAAAAATATTGACATGATAGTAGATGTTGCCTGTGGTACGGGCGATATGATGGGATTTTGGCAAAAGCAGGCACAAAAAGCAGGGGTAAATATAAGTGAATTTGTTGGAGTTGACCCATCAAACGGCATGGTTGATGTTGCCCGTAAAAAATTTCCGGATTTTTCATATCATATTGCAAAAGCAACAGAAATTCCACTTGAAAATACCAGTGCAGACATATTGAGCATTACCTATGGCATTCGCAATGTTGTTGAGCGGCAAGAAGCATTTTATGAATTTAACAGAATGCTCAAAAAAGACGGATTGGTTGTTATTCTGGAATTTATGAAAGATGAAAACAAAAATATTCTTAAAAGAATCCGTGATATTTATATGCATAAAATTCTTCCCTATGTCGGTGCTGCTATTTCCAAAAACCTCGAAGCATATACCTATCTTCCTGATTCTATAGAAAATTTTGTAACAATCCAGGGCATGCAGAAAGAGTTGGAAAATGCAGGATTTGAAATGCTGCATACACAAAGTTTTTCTATGGATATTTCAACACTGCTGATTGCACGTAAAAAGTAGATAAAATTTATGCATACCTTAAGTGTCTCAGCCCTTAATGAGCAGATAAAAACTGTTCTTGAAAGCACGTTTGAACGTGTTTTTGTTGAGGGTGAGCTTTCCCGCATCACGTTTCATAACTCAGGGCATATATATTTTACCCTCAAAGACAGAGATTCTGCTGTAAGCTGTGTGATGTTTCGGGGCAATGCTTCAAAGCTCAGATTTCGTCTGGAAGAGGGAATGAAGGTTACTATAGACGGTGCAGTTACACTTTACAAGCCCCGTGGAAGTTACCAGATAAACTGTTTTATGATTGAGCCTGCAGGTCAGGGTGCTTTGGCTTTGGCCTATGAACAGCTCAAGCAAAAACTTTCTGCTCAAGGATATTTCAGTCCTGAGAAAAAAAAGCAACTTCCAAAATTCCCTTCACGTATCGCACTGATTACTTCAGGCACCGGTGCTGCACTGCAAGATATGCTGCGTGTTGCCAATTCTCGCTACAGACTCTTGGAAATAGATGTCTATGATGTGCTTGTACAAGGTGAAGGTGCGGCTTTTTCTATTGTCAATGCTCTAAAAACTGCCGATACAAAAGGCTATGATATTATAGTTGTAGGTCGTGGCGGTGGCAGTATAGAAGATTTGTGGGCTTTTAATGAAGAGATTGTCGCCGATGCGCTTTTTCATGCAAAAACACCTATAGTTTCTGCTGTAGGACATGAAATTGACTGGGTGATCAGTGATTTTGTAGCAGATCTGCGGGCACCGACACCGAGTGCTGCAATGGAGATGATACTGCCTGACACAAATGAACTCTATCAGTATTTAGATTCGTTATCAACACAGTTGACGCAAAGAATAAGGCAAAAAATATATAACCTGCGTCAGGAACTGTTACATGTAAAGAACTCCTATATGCAACATTCCGTGGAGAAAAAATTGC